>Ga0209337_1003979_pt1 | contig 10308 bp, 2 predicted proteins | sample LinPmetageLP53_FD_184044 | JGI IMG/M metagenome (GOLD analysis project Ga0209337, IMG submission 184044) | Marine viral communities from the Pacific Ocean - LP-53 (SPAdes) (version 2) | ecosystem: Environmental > Aquatic > Marine > Oceanic | place: Pacific Ocean | collected 2010-02-08 | reverse complement strand
AAGTGACAATGCTATTCTTTGCCACGTTTCATTTTCTTTATCATAAGCTGCCCTTAAGTTGTTAATTTTTCTTAAGACCCTATCCGCTGGTAAGTTAATTCCAAAAGAAATTGCATCACCCGCAGCTAATACAGCGGGGTTTTCAGTATCAATACCCATTTCTTTCATTTTCTTTAGCTCTTGCTTATAAGTAAACTTATCTTTTATATCAAATAGTTTTCTTGTTTTAGTGCCAATTGGTGGTGATAAGTTAAATATTTCTTCAATTGCTTTTTCATCAAATCCTTCTCTTTCTGCAATTTTTAAAATTACGTTTTTAGTAGTGCCTAACATAGCACCAAATACACCTGATCCTCTTAATATAGAATCAGTCATACCATTAGCAACTCTATAATATCTTTCTTTTTCTCTTTTTTCTTCTTTTTCATCTTCAGGCTCATCAAACATTATAGCGAATAAAGCTTGCTGTAAAGAATAGAATAAAGCATTTTGTATACCACCATAATATATTATTTTACTTATGTTAGTTTTCCAATCCCCTCTATTGTTTATTAAATCTAAACCAGCTTTTTTAATTTGCCTGTTATACTGCATTGGAGTATTCTGAAATGCCAGTATAAGTCTTCCTGCAAAACCAGATTGCTCTTGTGATATTTTTTCTGGTCTACCTGATTGTTGTGTATCTTCAGCTATTTCACGCATATCTTCAAAAGCTTTATCAAAAGCGTCTTGCTCAGACATTCCGTCTTTTTTATACTTGGCCTCTCTATTGCTTAAAAATGAGGATCCTCCAAAAGCAATAGCAAAACTATCCGCGTATTGTGTTGGCATAAAACCTTTTTTCAATATTGTCGCTATTACAGCTCTTGTTGGATTTTTTGAATTTGCTGCTGCGGTCGCTATTTCTTGTTCATTTACATCTGTTCTTAAACCAGATCTTCTTGATTCTAAATAATCAGAAAAGAATATTTTATTAAAGTAGCCCCAAAATTTAGGTTGATTTGCCCATGCTTTTGCTGCATTTAAAGGATTATTATCACTCCAGTTAACGAAGTTTGCTGCCGATATAGTCTGTAGTAGTGCGGACCTAGTGTTAATAAACATTATATTACCTATAGCATTGTTTAGCCAATCAAGCATTACACCACCTTGTTTATCTAATTGGTAAGTTCTATTTTTACCTGTACTTATTCTATAAAAAGAACTTTCTAATGCTTCTACAAATGAATTACCATAAATACTTCTTATTTTATTTACAGTTGGCCCAGATAATTTACCATTAAATTTATCAAACTTACCAAGTGCCGCATTTATATTATCAAAAAATGGTTGAAAAGTTTCTGCTCTTGTTTGTGTATTAGTAAACTCTAATAAGTCTGTTGTAATAGTTCCACTAATCCAATCTTCGTCTGGCTCAGGGTACTTGCTTTCATTTTTTATATAAGCCTGCTCAATCGCATCTGTAAATTCTAGTGAATCAAAATTTTGTCTTACCCATTGATTAACTTTAGCTTGTTCAGGACCAGGCTCTTTGTCTATATTTTGATCCATACCTGGAACTTTAAAGCCTCTTTTAGTCCAAAGATGTATTCTAATAGCTTGCTCCACAGTATACCCATCTATAGCTTCTTTTGTTAAATCTATACCCACTGATGACATTATATCTTTAGCTTCTTTTAAAAATTCATTTGACCTAACTTGTAAAGCCTCAAATTCTAAGTTTGCTCTTGTTAAAGGTCTTGTAAAAGTTTGCTTAATCCATTTTAAATCAGCATCACCCTGTTTGCCTTTACCAGCAAATCTATACAGTAAGCCTAATAAATCCTCTGCTGTGTTAGGTAAAAATAATTTTATTCTTTCGTTTTTAGCCCCTAAGGTTTTTGCTTTAGCTACAGAAACTTTTTCTGTTGATGCGATACCTTTTGTTCTTTCAAGCATTTCATTTAACTCAGACTCACCGCTCTTATTGTTTTCAACTTGATTAATATTTTCTTTTTTAATAGTAGAAAATACATCATTAAATTTTTGAGCACTAGATAAAGTAATATTGCTTTTATTAGATATTTTTTTAATTCTAAAATTAGTTGAAATAGCAAATGAATTATTATCTCTTTTTAATACAAATTCTACTACAGCATTACCCTCTAATAAGGGCGCTTTTGTTTTAAGGGGATCTAAGCCTAAAGAATATAATTTGTCATCTATAATCATGTATTCACCTGCAAAACCGTCTTTATCTTTAGAAGAATAAAATTTTGTAATTTCTTTCATAGGCACAGAAACTTGAATACGCTCTACCGCGGATTGCAGTTTTAAATTTTGTAACTTTTTAATGTTTTCAGAATTTAATTTATGTGTTGGAAATTTAGTAATCTTCTTTTTTTCTAATTTTTCTGCAACTTTTATCCATTTATTAATAGTAGCTTTTACTTTTTTAATTTCAGCATTATCAGATTTCCATAATGAATTTAAAAGACCAGAATTTTTAGAAATTAAATCGTTGATATTATTTGTGATTTTTCCACCTATTCTTCCTGGCGTGCCAAACCTAGCCTTTACATTTTTCTTTATTTCAACACCAATTTTTTTACCTTCAATTTCAAAATTTAAATCTATTTTATTATTTAAATTAGAAGGCGCTTCTTTTTGATTAGATTTTAAATCCTTGCTTTCATTTTGAAATTTTAAATATTTATCTTCTACTTCTTGAAAATTTAATTCTTTATGACTTTGAGAATCTATTTGGTTTATAGTTTTTTGTAATACATTTTTATTTGCAAAATCATTTTCATTTTTATAATTAGTCTCAAGAATTTCTTTTATTAATGCTTTATCCTCTTTATTGTCAAACATTTGTTGTGCAGCGGTTATTCCTACGCTCAAAGCTTTAGAAAAGCTTTTAGTGGTTTTAGCAGCGATTTTAGCTGTTTGTAAAAACATTTTTAAACCTTGAATTGCTAGCTCAGGGAAACCGAGCCCCACGTATAACTTATCACTTTTTTGAATACTATTTAAATATTCTATTCCCCTATCAAGTTTTTTAACAATAACATCAAGAAAATCTTCAGGTACTGCTTTACCTTCAACCTCTTGTACTTCTTTAAACTTATCCATTATTGTTTGATCTTTAGTAACTTCTAATGCGGCGTCCGCAGAAAGTTCATCTACTAATGTTCTTAATAATGATTGTTTTCTATCACTTCTTGTACTTGAACCAATTTTTTTTCCTGTTACTTTGTCTTCAGTCGCTGTAAAGTAATCTATAAAATCAGATTTTTCTTGCTCAACTCTTTTAAAAACACCTTTACCTTCTTTTGTCTCTTCTCTTTCCTGTTTTCCACTTTCGTCAAGAACAGATTCTCTAAGCATTTTATATTTTTTATTTATAACGCTTTGAGGTAACTGGTTTATTACAGCATCAAAGTTTTGCTCTAAAAATATTTTAAAATTGTCAACGCCTGTATCTTTATCTTTTTTTAATAAATTTTGGATTATAGGCGTTAACTCGGCTTGATTTTTTATCTGAAATTCTTTTACAAAGTTTTTATCAGTCACTTCGGGCAGACTTGTACCAAACGTTTTAGCAACAGCTTCAGAAAATACATCGGCAAAAGTTTTATCTGTTTGTCCTGGAACAAACTTTTTATCAAAACCAAGCTTAGATGTAAATAATTTATTTTTAACAGATTTAGTTTTTTCAGTTTCTAATTCAACCTCTTTCTGTGTAGTTATTTCTCCCTCAATTTGTTTTTCAGTTATATCCTGTTTAGATATTATTTCTTGTTTACCTTCTTCATTAGTTTTTGTTTCAACTAATTTATCAAATATTGCTGGTAATCTTTTTGGTAAAATTTGAGCTACATATGCACCAAATGGTGTTCCTGATTCTGGTTTATATGAATTTATTAAATTAGAAAATTGAACATTAACCTCAGATGTAAAATCATCTTTTGTTAAAGTTGTATCTAATGTAGGATTAAAGTTTTTATTTACTATGTTATTTATTAACCCTTGATTGTTCTCAACTAATCTATTTTTAGCTGTAGCTATTTTTTGCTCTGTAGATTCTGGATTTTTTATAATACCTAATAGCTCCTCATTATTTTTAGACGCTTGTTCGTTTTTATTGGATATTTCACCTATAGTATCTCTAGCTGCTTCTTGAGATTTTACGTATTGATTAACATAACCAGTTAATGCAAAATCATGTTCTTGTTGATTTATTTCACCTGCTTCTAATTTAGAAACTAAAGTTGATACTTGGGTTTCATATAATTTTAAAGCAACTTGCGCGTCGGCTAATACAGCTACTTCTGGCTCGCTTGCATTGTCAACAATATCATTACCTTCTTGAACTACAGTTTTAGTTTCATTTTCTACTTTTTCAATTTCTAAATCTAATCCCTCTCTAACTGTTTCATCTGCTGTAGTTGCTCTTTCTCTTTTAAGGTTAGCTAATTTAGATATATTATTAGGCACAATACCCATATTATTGCCTTGCTCTCTAGCTGTTATGTAGGCATTGCTAATAGCACTTCCTCCAATAGTCATAACTCCACCTCCAAATGCTCCTTGTAAAAACGACTCCGCACCTTCTTCTGAAAAAACAGTATTAAAAAAATCTTCACCAGCTTCAATTGCATTTTTACCACCTGCTAAACCTTTACTGTAACTTTCTACTCCTGATTGAAAAATTTCTGTAGTACCCTCTCCTCCTGAAGCATAAAGAGTTTGTGCAAATTTACCAATTATTTTTTTTCCTATATTTTTTTTAATAGATTGAGTGACACCTTTAAGCCCAACATATTCAGACGCTGCTGCAACGCCCGCTAAAAGCATAGGTGTTGTTACCTCTGTTTTATTTTCTTTAATTAATCTGTTTATAGCTTCAGGATCATCGCCATATAATGCTTTTGCTTTTTCAATATTATAATCAACATACATTTGCCCACTTATTTGAGGATATATACTAGCACCTCTGGTCGCTATAGCAGGAACCATAGTTGTTACTAAAGATCGTATTGTTTGTGCTGCTCCTCCTGCAAATTCTTTCGGGTTTAATTCTGTTATACCCTTTACTAAGCTACCTGAAGATTTAATTTGATCACCTATCCTAGCTGATTTATTATAAGTATCAATCATAAATTTTTCAGTAGCATCTTTAAACTCTACGGCATCATCTTTTTTATATATTAAATTTTTAAATAAAAAATTAGTTGTGGTTTCTTTAAAATCTTGAACAGCCGGTATTTTACTGATTTTATCAAAAGCCATATTAGTAGTTGCATTAAAAGCGGGGACAAATCCTTTTTTTATATACCAATCAACAGTGTTAGCTTTTAAATTTTGCCAAGTTTGAGCAAAAGCTGGTATTACATTATTTACTTCTTGCGTAAATATATCGTCATAGCTCATTCCATCTGTACTTCTCTCGTCAGTTGTAACCGTTACCGGAAATGGAATATTAGGTATATTAACTTTTGCCGATGTAGCAGGCTCCAAAGAAGTATTTTCCAATTTGGATTCCGTATCGGGTGCTTGATCTTCTCCTACAACCGCACCCGGTATTGTAGGGTTTTGAAAATCCGGTGAACTTTCTAATATTCTAGTCATACCAGACTTAGTAAGATACTCCTCTAATGACAAACCGCTTTTATCAGCGGCATCTTCTATTTGTTCTAAGGTAAATTTTTGACCATTTAATTCAAACATAATTTATTTTTTTTAATTATTAGGTGGGAAAATTGGAGGGGAGGTTTGCATAGGCGATGCACCTGGTGTGCCCCCAGCAAAAGGATTAGATGGGAAAACTGGAACAGAAGGTAAAGTTCCTCCAAACTCCGTAATTCTTTCAGAATAATACTTAGCGTTTTCCGTTTGTTTATTTAACCTATAATCGTTTTGGCCTTGAATCAACTTATCTATATCTATATCAGCTGTTGCTGTCCACTTACCGTATAATATATTTCTAAGTGAATGTAACTCGCTGGCAGTTGTTTTAGGGCTTATCTCTATTATTTTATTTTTTCCATATATATATTCTGGCAATTTATAAGAGGCTGCGTCTATTTTTCTATCTGGATCTTTTTTTGTAGCTGCTCCTATTGCTGCTGTTTCTATATATTGTACACCTGATGTTGCTTCCAATCCAAGAAAACCATTAAGCTTGTCTTTAATCGTATTTGAATAGTTTACTAATTTGCCCGGCTCAGCTCCACCAAAAGCAGCCAGTTCTGTTATATCTTCACCTAAACTAATTGCAGCAGGTAATGAAGCTGCATATGCTTTCTTTTGAGTGTCTATTTCATCCTGGTCTGTAATACTTTCATTAGTTACATTTCTTGTTGCTGCTTCTTTTTCTTTTGTAGCAAACTTATTATTCCAAAGATTTTCAGCATAATCTAATTTAATTTGTTCATTTTGAAATAATTTTATTTCATTTTGTAATGGGTTGTCTGAAATTAGCTCATCACTATAAGTTTCAAGTAAATTTTCAGCTTTTTCAAGTTCCTCAGCTGAAGGTACTATACCTTTTGATTTAAAATATTTTTTTGCTAAAACATTCACTCTAACATCAGCTCCTGTTTCACCTAATTCATCTACATATAACATGTTATCTAAATAATACTTTCCCCCCACACCTGTGCTAGGGTCCATTAAGTTACGCATTGTAGGACTTTCATTAACAATATATTTTATAGCTTGCTCTTTTTGCTCAGCTGTAAATTTAGTAACTGAAGTTATCCTTTCAGTTTTGTTAATTGCATCTTTTGATGTTCTAATATCTTCTTCAGGATTAATAATGCCAATTTGGTTTACTTCTTTTTCTAATTGTATATGAGATTGATAACCAATATCTGATTCGTCTGAAAAGTCTAATTTTAAATTTATATTATCTTCAGCTCTAAGATCTTTCAAATCTTTTACTAGAAAAGAAGCTTCCTTGTCTAAAGCATCATCATATATAATTGCTAAATCACCTGTTTTAGTCCTACCTAATCTAGCCTCACCTTGATTTAATGATTCTATTAAACCTGGAAACTCAGGATTATTATACCTTGAATATTTTTCACTGTTTTGAGCATCAAATTCTAAACTATTCTTTAATGATTCACCACTAAGCTTTATATCATTTATTTCTTTATAATAAAAAGCTCTCATTTTATTATAGTCTTCTGCTGAAATGTTTTGTTCTATTTTATATGCTCTTTCATTTGCCGAAAAACCATCAACATTTTTCATTAGCATACTTTCAAGTTCTCCTTCAAAAGCGCCAGCTCCGTCTTTAGTTATACTTCTAAATATTAATTGCTGATAATTAGTAGCATCTCTAGCTATATTTTCTTCTTTTCTTAAAAGTTTTTCTTCATCAACTTTTTTTTCTAAACGATTTTTTTCTTTACGTAATTGTATTTTTTCAATTTCATTTCTAATAGGCCTAAAAGCTTCTGTCATAGACTGTTGTCCTGCAGCAAAACTTCTTGCATATATTTCAGCATAATTAGGTAGCTTAATAATAGGCTGCTGTTGATATGCCGGCGTTGGTGAAGTTGAAAATTGTGGTAAATTATATTTTGCCATTTTATATTTCTTTAAAATCTACGTCTATTTTTGAGTAATCAACTCTGTCATATCCGTCGGTATGTTTATTAACTGCATATTGAGGAATTTCATCTGACATAACTCCTTGATAAATTCCGCTACCAAATATTTTATCAATGTATTCAAACATGTAAACATTTAGCCCCAAGTTTGATTTTCCAATTAATTTAATATTTTTCTTTAATCTTCTATCTGATCCCATCCCGCCAATAGGGTTATACGTTGTTCTTGGAGTTCCTCCAGAAGCGTTCATTAATTCTTGGGCGCCACGACTTACTTTAGGCAAGCTGCCTGCACTGCCTCCTCCAAATCCTCCTGCACCAACTACTCCAAGAGCTGCACTTGCAATACCTGTAATACCGCTTGCTAAAGCACCTTGCCTTTGAGCTTTTGCACTAACTTTTGATGCTTCAAGTGATGCCGCGTTTTGAACAGCTTGCGTTTCTTGCCCAGCTAATCTATTCAATCTATTTTGCTCTCTTGTTTCCGCTACTCTAAATTGATATTCTCTAGCCATTGAGTCTGCTTGTTGCAATCTTTGTTGCTCATCTATTCTAGTTTGTTGCAGTCTTAAATTTTCACCAAATTTACCTGCCTGTAATCTTCCGGCTTCATCATATTGAGCTGTTTGTAATCTTCCAGCTTCATCAAATGCAAATTTATCTCTCTCTCTTGCGGTATCAAATTGCGCCTGTTGTAGTCTCAATGATTCATCTAAATTTAATCCTTGTTCTCTTAGCTTTTCGCTTATGCCTAATTCCTGCAGTCTTCTTCCTTCGCTAACCCCAAGCTCTTGTAATCTTCTTCCTTCATCCAACCCAGTACCCTGTAGTCTTCTACCCTCGTCTAATCCAACGCTTTGCAACCTTCTTCCTTCGTCTAATCTAGTATCATCTATTCTTAAGCCTTCAGATTGCCTTAAACCTTCTATTCTTATTCTTTCTGAAAAAGCAATGTCTTGTAACCTTTTGCTTTCACTCATTCTTATTTGCTCAACCTGTTGTTGCCCTTGAGCTCTTGATTGAACATTACGAGCTTCTTGCTGTTCTATTGTAGCAGAAATATTTAATTTACTTTGAAGTGCTGCTTGTGCAATTGCCGTAGCCCCACCTGCGCCCGCCCCTGTAGCTCTTATTGTTGACAATGTATTTGCTAAAGCTTGATCTGATTGCTGCGCCTGCAAGTCTGCCGCTTGTGTTGCAACTTGTAAATTAGCAAAAGCATTAGAAGTTAGTACACTTGTATCTGAAGCTAGGCCTGAAAAATCTTGCGCACCTGGTCTTAAATCAGTAACTCTTTGTGATAAATCCTCTAACCCCGTAGATAAATTTTCTTGGCTCGTAGATAAATCTGCTAAACCAGTACTTAAATCTGAACCTAATCCCGTAGCACTTTCAAATAAGCCAGATCTATCGCTTAATAAATCAGTCCTGTCTTGTATTAAATCAGTTCTATCGCTTAATAAATCTGATCTGTCTCTTAATAAATCACTAGCATCTTCAACAATCCCGCTTAAATCTCTAACATTTGCATAAGGATTTACAATATTACTTCCTTTATACATTTGAGCCATATTAGGATCACTTGCCATTTCCGCAATAGATTTTGGTAAAGTTGAATAAAAATCTTTACCTTCCTTTGTATTAGGGTCAGGGAATATTGGTAAGCCTGCAGGATTTCTAGGAAGTGTTCTAGTAACCTCTTCAAATCTTTTTCTTAGTAGTTCGCTAATAACGTTTTGCCCTCTACCCTCTTTCATTGTTACACCTGTCATAGGATCGTATCCTGCTCGTATAGCTTCTTGATAACCTCTATCCATTGGATTGCCTCTAGGCTGTACTACAGTTTTTGACTGCTCTCTATCGCTTATATCATCTGTAAACGCTCTATCAGAAGATATTCCTCTTGGCCCACGTGTTGGTTGTGGAATTTCTCTGCCTAAAGCTCTATCTCTAGCTTCTGAATTTCTTTTTTGAGCAGCTTGAATTGCGGTTAAATTAGATGCGCTTTTTGTAATCCCCACTCCTTTATGGTAACCAGGTATACGGTCAGATGCTGTGCTAAAGCCTGGTACAAAACCTTCTGCTTCAGCTGCCGCTAATGCCGCACTTGCTTGAGCTGATACTTTATTAGCATCTCTTGAAGATTTATTAGCTGCAAGCTCTTGTTTTCTAGCGCTCCCATATTTTATTGCTCCCCCTATGGCTGCTGTACCCACTATTGCTATTCCTAAAAACGACATATTTTTATTATTTTAAGTTTAATTGATTTTTAATTTTTAATATATTTTCAAGGCTAATTTCAGGATCATCAAAATCTTTAGCTATAACCTTTTCCTCTATTTCTTTTACAGTTTTTAAATTAGTTGCATGTACTGTAACCCATGTAACATCTTCATGAATATATATAATTCTTTTAGTTCCTGCTTTTGTAATATCATAATATGGTGCTTTAATTCTTATAGGACCGTCTTCTGTTAATATAGAGCATTCTCCCTTCATAAGAAAAAACGGATGTTCTTCTTTATGTATTTTTGTAATTAACAATTGACCAGCGGGGGTGTTTACTTCTCTTATGTAATATCCGTCCGCAAATGTATGTTTTAAAGGGTTATACTTATTTAGCTCCTCACCCACTAAAGCTCCCTCTATGTTTTTAGCATTTTCTTCAAATTCAACTATTGCTTTTCTATATTCAGCTGTTTTT
>Ga0209337_1003978_pt1 | contig 10309 bp, 11 predicted proteins | sample LinPmetageLP53_FD_184044 | JGI IMG/M metagenome (GOLD analysis project Ga0209337, IMG submission 184044) | Marine viral communities from the Pacific Ocean - LP-53 (SPAdes) (version 2) | ecosystem: Environmental > Aquatic > Marine > Oceanic | place: Pacific Ocean | collected 2010-02-08 | reverse complement strand
CGACAAACAACGTGAAACCACAAAACGAGAGACTGAACTATCACTACCTAAAAACCAACCTGAGTATGGTGCAGGTGAGACAACATCATACGATGAAACTTTTTTAACACAACCAAACTAAAGGAGGGGCATTATGCCTAACAATAACTACAATTACGGTTCTTCATATATTATGAACAGCGACAAAACATCAGTAAATGACCAAATGGGTGCTAACCAATTAACTAGGGAAAGCAAAGATTTTACTAATGAAGCTAAAACTGATGTGTTCACTCAGGATTACCCAAAAAAACAAACTAAACCTACCGTGCAAAAATCACTTTTTACAATGGCAGATCAAAAAGACTATTAAGGAAAACTTATGTCTGAGAATTTTTTAGAACCTGCTGATGATACTCCAATACCTATTCTAGACCCTATAGAAGCTATGCCGGGATTGGCAGGACATATTAAATCTAAATTTAATGATGCTGAAAATGGGCGTAAGGTACACGAGGAGCGTTGGTTAACTGCGTATAAAAACTTCAGGGGAATCTATGACTCAACAACACAATATAGAGAATCTGAACGTTCTCAAGTCTTTATAAAAATAACAAAGACTAAAGTTCTTGCAGCCTACGGGCAAATATCAGATATATTGTTTAGTAATAAAAAGTTTCCTATAGTTATAGAGCATACCCCAGTACCAGAGGGTATTGCAGAATTTGCTCATATGGAAACCCCACTAGATCAAGCCATACCTGACCCATATGGTTTTAAGGGGGACGGTAAAGAGTTGCTTCCGGGTGCAATAGAAGCTACTCCCCAACAAGGAGACATGGATTTTCTGGGGGGTATAGCCCAACAATATGCAGGTGCTGGATTAAAAGAAGGCCCTTCTAGAATAGGTGAGCCACAAATATCTCCTGCTCAAGAAGCAGCATTAAATTTAGAAAAAATTATTCATGATCAATTGTTTGACACAAATGCAAGTAGTGTACTCAGGCATGCTCTTTTTGAATCATCACTTTTAGGAACAGGTATTGTTAAAGGCCCACTTAATTTTTATAAGAGAATACATAAGTGGGAAGTTAACCCAGAAACAGGACAACGAGATTATGTACCCTACGAAAAAACAGTACCACGTATCGAAAGTGTATCTTGTTGGGATTTTCATCCTGATCCGTCAGCTACTTCAATTGAAGACTGTGAATACGTTATTCAAAGACACAGACTTAACAGGCAACAACTCCGTGCATTGACTAAACGCCCACATTTTAATTCTGAAATGATAGAAATGGCGTTAACTAAAGGCCCTAATTACGAAGATAAATACTACGAAGATACTATTCGTGATGACGAAACTCAGCCTAACACGGCAGAAAACAGATACGAAGTTTTAGAGTATTGGGGTGTGTTAGATGTTAAATTTGCAAGAGAAGTAGGTCTTGATGTTGCAGAAGATATGTCAGAATTTGATCAGGTACAAATTAACGCTTGGATAACTGGCAACTGCGTATTGCGTTGTGTGTTAAATCCGTTTACTCCTGCAAGAATACCTTATCAAGTATTTCCATACGAAACAAATCCCTATCAACTATGGGGGGTTGGTGTAGCAGAGAATATGGAAGATGCACAGATGCTCATGAATGGTCATGTAAGAATGGCTATAGATAACTTAGCATTGGCAGGTAACTTAGTATTTGACGTAGATGAAGCAAGTCTTGTTCCCGGACAAAACATGGATATATTTCCGGGCAAGATATTTAGAAGACAATCTGGCGTTACAGGAACAGCAATCAACGGATTAAAATTTCCTAACACAGCAGGTGAAAATCTGCAGATGTACCAGATAAGTAGGCAATTGGCAGATGAAGAAACAGGATTACCATCAATCATGCATGGACAAACAGGGGTATCTGGAACTGGTAGAACGGCTTCTGGACTTTCTATGTTGTTAGGAGGTGCATCCTTATCTCTTAAAACAGTTGTAAGAAATATTGATGATTTTTTGTTAAAACCTATGGGAGAAGCATACTTTCAATGGAATATGCAATTTAATGAAGAAGCACCTAACGCTGTAGGGGATTTAGAAATTAAACCAAGAGGTACTTCAGCAGTTATGCAAAAAGAAGTGCGTAGTCAACGATTAATGACATTGTTGCAAACAGTATCTAACCCTATGCTTGCACCATTTATTAAAATACCAAATCTCATGCGTGAATTAGCTATCTCACAAGACATAGATCCTGATAGCTTAGTCAATGACATTAATGATGCACAGATTTATGCTAAACTATTACAAGGATTACAAAATGCTCAACAACCAACAGGCCCAGATGGTCAGCAAGCTGGTCAACAATCCCCAGACATGGCAGGGGCTGGAGGAGTACCTCAACAGTCTCCAGAAATTGACAGTTCAGGGGTTGGTAACGGCAACATCGGAACGGGAAATGTTCCATCTGCAGGGGAAGCTGGTTTTACTGGAAACCCTCCTGAAACTCAAGGATAATTATAACGCTGTGATGAAAGAAAAGAACAATGGGTGATGTAAAAGAAGAAGATTGGCAATTCAACAGGATACGTTATGGCAGACAAGGTATGGCTAGAAATACTGCAGTATCTGCAGGTAGTTCGGCTAATGCTGTTACAGGTAACATAGGTGTTAATCTAGCCCAAAGAGTAGGTACGGATAAAAATTTTACTAAAACAGTATTAAAAAATAATATGCGTCTTTCTGGGGGGTTAGCCCCACTAGGCAAAGACCGAAAACCTTTCTTAAAACATAGTATTAATTTTAAAAATGTAAATGGACAAAGAAACTACAGCCACACATTCCCTTCAGTTAAACAACTAGAAAATCAAATAAAAGATAAACTAGATTCTAGTGGCCCTATGTCTGGATTACAAATCGCACAAGGTTCAATTGCTGGTTTTGGGGCAACACTGGGGTCAATAACAGGGCTGGGTCTTACTGGACTAGGAGCAGCATTACTAGGTGTTAAAGAAGGCCCTAGTGATCCTGTTACGGGGAAACCTACTGTTCAGATGATTCCTTTACTTAGTAATGCTATATTAAAACATAAATATGATGCCGTTATAGCTATTAAAGCTGCAATAAAGAATAATAAAATAGGTGATGTAGGGGATGCGTTTGAGTTAGGAGGGTTTTCATTTGTTAGAAAGCCGGGTGAATACAATTTTTATGGTAATTTATCAGCAGTAGGGCTAAGTCAAGAAGAACTTCACGGATTAGGAGCAATAGCAAGAGGATTTGATCCTACAACATATGATCGTGAAAATGATACAGGGCAACGTATACTTACTTATAATGGTACGGCAGGTTATAGATTAGATGGAACGCACGTAGATTTTACAGGAAAAATTGCAGGTGCTGGCATAGGCACAATGGAATCTGATACTTGGCGAGCAATGGTAATGCAAAATTTTAATGGTAACGGTGCATTAGCAAAACAATGGTTAGATGAAACTGCTAAACACAGAAACTTTTTTGGTAGATATGATGAGAATCAAACAAAAAAACTTCAAGCAATATTTGATAGGTACACGTCAAGTGCTTATGATGCTCAAACTGTTGGAATAAGAACTGCTACAGCAAACGCCTATAATACATTTGGTTCTGAAGATTATGATTTGGCTGAGGAATTGCGAGATTCAGCTATATATACCCCCTTTGCCAATATGAAAGCTTTAGATACTGAAGACCCAATGGCTATAAACACCCTAAATGAAAACAGAGAGTTTGACGATGTTGGAATGACCATTATGCCCTATGCCAATATGAAAGCTTTAGATACTGAAGACCCAATGGCTATAAACACTAGAACAAATTTGTATTCCGATATGACAGCTTTAGATACTGAAGACTCAATGGCTACTTCTTCAACATATTTTGTTAAAAACCCAGTTTTAGGCACTATAGCTTTTCCATTTGCTAATGAAGATTTAAGTTTAACATTAGCGACTAGTGCTGCAAAAATTAACCCATTAAATTTAGAAAGTTATAATTACAGACAAACAAAAAAAATGAGTGATAAATGGGAAAATCAACGATCTGATAATTATTATATAGATCGTATGCAAGCTTCATATGATGAAACTGATGATAGATGGAGAAATGATTTAATATCTGTAGTTTTTGGTTCGCAGGTTGATGATCTTGATGAAGATGTATGGGTAAGTAATGCTGAAGGAAATATTAACGCAGACGAAAGAGAAAAAAATCAAGCTAATGTTGCTGCACAACAGGCTGCACAAGATTATATACGTGGAGATTTTCAAAAAACGTTAGATAGTAGAGGTTTTTCTAAAATGGGAAGACTTGGAGGAAATCCATCTGGGGGGTTCAATAAAGGGGGAAGAATAGGGTATCAGGCAGGAGATGTAATACAAGGCTCTTTACAAACACCACAGGTAGTTGGGGGTAAAATGCCATCACAAGTACCTGAACAACAAACAATTGCTGATGATCAAAAAGATAGCCTTAAAGAAGGAACATTTGTATTAAATGCCCCTGCAGTTGAACTTGCTGGCGAAAGAGATGTAAAAAATATGGTTATGGATGCGTTTTATTCTGCTAAAGAAAAAGGATTACCTATTGGAAGAACAGATAATAGACTATACGAAAAGAATGTTGATGTGCTACTTTCCAAAGGAGAAGTAACTATACCTCCTGAACTGGTTAAAATAATAGGGTTAAGCAAATTAAGAAAACTTAATAATAGAGGATTAAGAGAAGTAGAAATACGAGCAGCCGAAGCAAAAGAACAACAACAAAAAAGTAAACCCCAATTTAGAGCAGGGGATGTTGTAGGACAAGGCGTACCTCAATCACTAGTGGATCAAATAAACGAACAAACACCCCCCAAACCAACTAATAGAGATATTATTGGGGGAATGTTAGGTAAAGAACAAACAAATGAATTATTTGGTGGGGAAGAAATAACTGTAAGTGAACTTGATTCTAAAATGATACAAGATGGTGAAACAGAATACCAATATAAAAAAAGGTTTGGTATAATACCAAGTGATATGCCTGAAGATGAGTTTAATAGAGGGGTTGCTGCATCTGGGGGTACAGGATTTTTAAACCCTCCTTCTGATGTACCATCAGACGATATAGCACTTCAAAATGTTATAAAGTCAATGAAAGTACCCCCTTTAACTAAAATTAATTACAGTTCATCAACTGGGATAGAGCAATATCTCCCTTATAAAAAATATACTAAGCAAAGTGTGGATTTAGTTTATGATTCATTACATTTTGCAGAATGGGGGGAGGGGTATGATAAACCTAAATTTCATTTAGGAGATTATTTTACACGAACACATACAGAGCCAGAAGAAGGTTCAAGTGCTTATGGCCCATTACAAATAACAGGGGGGCTACTTGTAGCTTATTTTGGTACAGATAAACAACTAGAAGATTTTGGAAATACTGGCCCTGCAGGTGAATTTAAAGAAGCATACGGTAACGCAGGGGGCAAGAAAGATGGTTCGGCTGTTGCTAGGTCTATATTGAATAATGAAGAAAAAGTATTTGTAGATGCTATGATAGATCAAGCACATAGTTTCCTTATATATGGTAACAGACCAAAAAAAGAAGGATACAACCCAACATATGATTATGGTGGTCGAGGAGATATATTTGAAAAGTTTCCTAATTATAAACAACTATATAAACAAGTTGCTCATAAACTAATAGAATTATCTTTAGATAAAGCTAACGGAGATTTAGTAAAAACTGCAAAAATATGGAAAGAAGGTAGAGTTGGGTCACCTAAAACAACATTTAAAGATCAAGAGTATTTAAACAGATTTAAACAAGGTGTACAAGGAGAAAGGGTAAAAAATGAACAACCTGAAATTCCTTCTACTCCTGTTTTAAAACCGTAAGCTACCCTAATAATAGGCACTTACACAACCGTAGCAGCCACCCATAAGCCATGTGGCACTGCATTAAGGAGAAGACAATGGCGAAAAAAGGCATTCGTGCAAATAAACCAGAAGATAATAAAGGCACTGTTAACGATCCTAATCTCTACAGAGGTAAGTATCGTGACGATGTTGATAAAGACGATGAAGAACAAGTGGTGGAAGCTACAGAACAACCTGACCCTGTTGAAAAAACAGCTACTCAGGAAGTTGGAGAAACTTTTGTTGACACAAAGAAAGATCATGACTATAAAAAGCGTTATGATGATTTAAAAAGTCATTATGATAAAAAATTAACAGAATGGAAAGAAGAGAAAGATAAGTTACAAACATCTTGGAAAAAAACGGAGTCTATGTCTAAAGATATTAGGATTCCTAAAACTCAAGCTGAATATGAAGAATTACAGCATGAAAATCCAGAGTTATACGACACTATCGAAACTCTATCTTCTGCAAAAGCTGAACAACAAGTTAAAAATCTTTCTGAAGAACTTGAACAATATAAAGGGCGTGAAGGTAAATTACAACGTGAAAAAGCTTACGAAGAATTATTACGTTTACAACCTGATTTTGCAAAGTTAAAAAGTGACAATAAATTTTTAGAATGGCTTGAAACCCAACCTAAATCTATATCGAGTGGTATATATGATAACGGCACAGATGCTAAATGGGCTTCTAGAGTAGTAGACTTGTATAGGTCTGATACTGGGAAACCTAAAAGAAGTTTATCCAGACAAGAAGACGCAGCAGCTTCTGTTCAAGCATCTCAAGCAAGAGATGTAAAAACAACAGATGCTAAAGGAAATCGAATTTGGAAAGCTTCAGAGATTGAAAGAATGAAACCTTGGGAATTTGAAAGGCTTGAAAAAGAAATTGATCAGGCACGTTCCGAAGGTAGATTAGATCTTTCGTCATAACTAACTTTAAAACTTAAACTAAATAAGGAGAAGCGTAATGGCTTTCACTACAGCAGCAGGATATGCCAACCTGCCTAGTGGTAATTTTACACCGTCTATATTTAGTCAAAAAGTTCTTAAATTCTTTCGCAGAGCATCGGTTATAGAGGATATTACTAATACAGACTATGCTGGGGAAATTGAGAATTTTGGCGACACGGTTAATATTATCAAAGAACCTACAATCACAGTATCAGCGTATCAACGTGGTGCAGTGGTTAACCCCCAAGACTTAGCTGACGATCAAATTACTATGGTTGTCGATCAAGCTAACGCATTTGGGTTTAAAATAGACGACATCGAAGAGCGTCAGTCTCACATTAACTTTGAAGCATTAGCAACATCATCTGGTGCATACTCTCTTAAAAGAAAGTATGATGCTAACGTACTTCAGGTGCTTTCAGACGGTGCAGGTATTGTATCTTCTGCAGTATCTGGTACAACTCCTACACAGACAGAAGGTGCAACTGTGTTAGGAACAGCAAATGCTCCTATTAATGTTGAAACAGACGATGCTGGCATTAATTTAATGCTAACAATGGCAAGACTTCTAGACGACCAATCTGTTCCTGAAGAAAACAGATGGTTTGTTGCCCCTCCAAAGTTTTATGAGAAAGCATTTCAAGCTGGAAATAAGATTGCTGAAGTACAAGTTACAGGCGATCAAAGTTCAGCATTAAGAAATGGTTTGGCAACACCCGGAACCCTTGCTGGATTTCGTTGTTATAAATCAACTGCATTGAACAGCACTGGAGGAACAGACCAAGTAACATTGACAGACGCATCAGCTACATTAGCTACTGATTCATCTGAGCATGTTATTTTAGCTGGTCATATGTCTTCTGCTGCGACAGCTTCACATATTGCTAAGACTGAGGTAGTTCGATCTACTGAATCTTTTAGTGATATTGTTAGAGGATTACACGTCTTTGGGCGTAAGGTTCTTAGACAAGAAGCAATTGTTCGTGCTGTAATCGACTACGCTTAAGGAGGATTAACTTATGGCTACATATAATAACACCTTAACTGGTGGTGGTACAGTTGGACACCCATCCAATGTTGCTAATGCTTACGTCAGAACTTCTAAAGTTTGGGATACTGCTGATGGTGGTGCAGGTGGAGATATCGTTCAATTGATGGACATTCCTGCTGACACTATGATTGTCGGGGGATGTCTTGAAGTTCTTGAAGCTAGAGGTAACGGACAGATAACTATGGATATTGGATACACTGGTGGTGATGTTGATACATTTCTTGATGGATCAGCATGTGCTGCTGGATTTTCACCTTTCCTAAACGCTGCAGTAGGAGCATCTGGGGCTAACCCAAAAATGCTAACTTCTGCAGACACTATTGATGCACTTATTCTTGACGGTGGATCATCTGGGGAAAGTGCATTACGTTTCCGTATTCACGTTGTAATGTGTGACGTTTCCAAAAACCCAGTAGAAGCTGCAACAGTTTCAACTGGTACATAATAACTTTTTATGAGGGGGCAGGGTAACTTGCCCCTTCTAACCTTAACAAGGAAGTTAGATGTTACTTCAATTATTAACTACAGAGGAGGTGGACTTCTGTGTCACAAATATCTGCCAAATGGAAGACGGCTCAAAATCTAAGCCACTCACAGGATCAAAGAATAACGAAGAGTCAACAAGTGTACCAGATAAAGTAAGGCACTTGATAACAGATAGAATATACAATAACCCATTTGTTGATTCAGTAATAAACCCCACAAGAGTATCGGTAAACTTCTACAACCAATACAAAGAAGGGGGGCATTACGATAAGCACATAGATAACTTTAAAGCTGAACCTAAAATAAATAATACATACTTTGACTATGGGTTTTCTATATGCTTAAATAGTGATTACGATGGTGGAGAATTTATTGTTGATAATGAAATAGGGCAAGTACCCTATAAGTTACAGGCAGGGCAAGTTCTTTTCTTTCCTATAATATACGCTCACACAGTCGCACCAATTAAAAAGGGGCTACGCAGAGCAATAATAGGGTGGATGTCCACTAACGTATCCTATGAACAAACTTACATATTGCGTAACATATACGATGTAAATATGCATTTTATAAAAGAAAATAATAATGAAATGGCTGTAAAGTCAACCCTGACTCAAAATTACCTTAAAAAACTATGGGGCAAATAATGTGGGATTGGTTTGGGTACTTATGGTATTCCTTCAAGGTACAGATATAAAAGAAGAGATATATTTTAAAGATTTTGAAACTTGTTTAAAGTATTCTAATAAAGTAAAAAACCAAAATACCCATCAAAGAGTTGCAGGGGATGAAATATATATTAAAGCTTATTGCATTCCTAAAAAAACGGATTAAAGAAAAAGAAAATCAAGTACCAAAATATTTAGGTGGAAAATAATGGTAGCAAAAAAAGGAAGTATGAAGGGTCACACTATAGGAGGTGGACACAAAAGGGCTACTAAGTCAGGTGCTGGAATGACTAAAAAGGGTGTTGCAAAATACAGACGAGATAACCCCGGAAGTAAACTTAAAACAGCCGTTACAGGCAAAGTTAAAAAAGGCAGTAAAGCAGCAAAACGTAGGAAATCCTATTGTGCTAGAAGTGCAGGGCAAATGAGAGATTTTCCTAACGCAGCTAAAAACCCTAACAGTAGATTAAGACAAGCAAGAAAAAGGTGGAAGTGCTAATGGCAAAACAAGGTTTATACGCAAATATTCATGCTAAGAAAAAGAGAATAGCTGCAGGAAGTGGTGAAAAGATGAAAAAGGCAGGTCAAAAAGGAAGACCTTCTAAAGCTGATTTTATAAAGTCTGCAAAAACAGCAAAGAAAAAATAATGTGGATTCCAGTAATAACAATTTTATGGGCATTAGGTGAAACATCAACATGGGTAAATTTTCCAATGGTTAATTTCCCCTTTACTTCTCAAGATAAATGCCAAGAATACGTGTCAAGAGTTAGAAGTAGTATAACACAAGACCCACAATATTTAGAAGGGTACAGTGTATGTGTAGAAATTCCTCATAAACAAGGAGAAGAGGTATAGATGTTAGGATTAGGAACACTCATAGGCCCAATAAGTGAACTTGCTGGGTCATTCATGCAAGGGCAGATTAATAAACAGAAAGCAAAAGATAGTTTAGCACAAACTAAAGCAGAAGCCGAAGCAGAGATTATGCGTACTGCAGCTACACATGATTCTAAATGGGAAATCATTATGGCACAGGGTACTCAAAACTCATGGAAAGATGAACTGGTCACAATCGTTATTTTAATTCCAACAATTTTGGTTTTCATTCCGGGCATGGAAGATGTGGTCAAGAATGGGTTTGCTAGATTAAATGAGTTACCAGAGTGGTATACTTATCTGTTGTTCTTAACAGTGTCTGCTGCGTTAGGTATTCGTGGGCTAGATAAATTT
>Ga0209337_1003977_pt1 | contig 10310 bp, 3 predicted proteins | sample LinPmetageLP53_FD_184044 | JGI IMG/M metagenome (GOLD analysis project Ga0209337, IMG submission 184044) | Marine viral communities from the Pacific Ocean - LP-53 (SPAdes) (version 2) | ecosystem: Environmental > Aquatic > Marine > Oceanic | place: Pacific Ocean | collected 2010-02-08 | reverse complement strand
TCCATGACCAACTGTGGCACCAGATGTTTGGTTAGCAGTATAAGAAACAATACTGAACCCAGCAGTTTGATTGACACTCACCTGTGATGTGATACTACCATCAGCGTTTGATACTGCGGCACCACCAGCCTTCCAACACCAGGCACAAAATGTTCGACCACTTGTATTTGTATCTCCAGATGAACCAGTCGTAAAACCATTATCATCGAATGATTGTAACCTTATACTAGATACATTTTCCTGATTGGTATTATTTGAATAAAGAGCTCGATCAGCACCTCTAACTACATCTGTTAGTGTATGATCATCGCCGTTACTTCTACACTTTATCCAAACTAAATCTGGTTTGAATCCAACACCAGTAATTGCATGAGCAGCAATACCATCACCAGTATAAAGAACAGTCTTAAAGTGTTTACCAGGGTCAGCAATAGCAGGAGTAGGTAAGTTATCCTCACATAATGCTAGGAAACCAGTTGGAGGGGCATACTTAAACAGTCCCTTACCACTAGTATCTGCGTTTGTTCCTGCTGTTGTAGTTCCAGAGAATAATGAGTTTTGACCGAAGTTAATCGCCCCATTTGATGATCCAGCAGCACCAATAGATAATGCGGGTAAGTATAATCCACTTAAGTTTAATCCAACGGGATTTGTTCCAGTAGCTGGATTCCCACTATTGCCCCAGGTTCCATTTTTTGCATAGTATATTTTACCATTTTCCAAATCTAATGCAATTGAAATAATATCTCCAGTAGTACATGCAGGTATTGTATATGATACGCTTAATTGACTAGATCCATTCCAGTAATATATGTTATTTGCTACTCCATGATAAAAACCAATACCACCATCAACACCAGATATAAAAGAAGTTTCTGGAATTGTTCCAGAGTAGCTACTAGTACCAAGTTTCATTACACCTAATCCAATATTTGGTCCTAGTGTATCGCCTAAACGAAACTCCCAATACCATTTACCACTTGACACTCCAGTAGTTGCCTGTGTCAGTCCATATGAGGGGGATTGCTGGCCAGTATAAGTTAAATTGCCATCTACTAGAGCAACATCTCCACTAGAAGAATTATATAAAGGATTCAAAGTAGCAAAGTTATTCTTACAAGTATCAGGAGTTGTTCTAAATGCCTCAATACCTACTGGTGTGTAAGGTTTGGGAACATCAAAACCACCTTTGTATTTTGCTAGACCTTTGTAGATACGGAGGTCTTGAAGGTATCCCTGCATTGGTCTACTTCCATTACCAACATTACTTCCAATGTGAAGTCTATTTAAATTAGTAAATTGTGTAGAGAGATAGTTAGATGCGACTGGGGTGCTTCCAACAGCAACACCATTAACATAACCAGTCATTAAATTTTTACTGCTGTCATACACACCAGCAATGTGGTTCCACTGTCCTGATTTAACTACGTTTGCTACACTAACTTGAGTATCTTGGTTGCTAGTATTCCTTAGCAACCACCTTAAAGTTCCCGAATCAACGGTAATTGCCCATCCAGTTTGTCCTGCATCAGTATCATATTGAATGACGTGAGATCCACCCGAATTAAAGGAATTAATATAAACCCAGAATTCTACTGTATAATCTCCGTCAGGTGTAAATGCTGTTCCAACTGTAGCTCTTGGTCTAATAGATGATGATGATACATCCAGGGAAGAACCATAATATAGTCCCTTATCTCCTGTAATTGTTGCTTGGGTTCCAGATGCAAGTAACCAATTAACTGCAGGAACAGAACTAGGACCACCAAGAGATATGTGATAATCACCCAGTCCAGGAATAGTTGAGTTAGCAGCACCATTCTGTCCGAAACCACCAGCAACAAAAGGACAAGCAAGAACAATAGAACCAGTCAGTTCTGATGTAGTTGCAATAGGACTTCCAATTGTAGAAATTGTTGATGGGGTAACAGTTGATGCAGTTACAGAAGTTGTTGAATTAGCACACAGAAGTATTGTATTAGTTACTGCAGTGAGTGGTTCTGTTGGTGGTGTGAAGTTTGCTGTATAAAGTGCGGTTCCTTTTACAATGCGGAAGTTACTAACAAATCCATAAAGATCATTAGAGTTAGCATTACTCTGACCAATGTAAAGATCCCTAGAAATATAGTTGTTTGAATCACTAAAAGATCCACTTAATTTTCCATCAACAAATGCTCTCGTAGTTCCTGAACTTCTGCATATAGCAACATGCATCCATTCACTATGTCGCATTGAAATATCATCTATCTCAACTCCGGCATTTTCATAAAAATAAAGTTTGTTTTCTGTTGCATCTTTAAAGAGTGCTGGATATAATCCATCTCCACCACTTCCACGAAAATCAAATAAAGCATGGTAAGTTCCTTCATCTTTAAGATAATAAAATCCCTCTATAGTAAAATCGCCTGTTCCAAGGTCAAGAGCAGCAGTGTCGGCAACACTCAATCCCTGATTACCATCAAGTTTTATACATCCAGCAAATCCAAGTCCGCCTATTTCTTTTCTAACCTGACTCACAAATGCATCAGAAGTTGTAGGAGCACCATTACGTGGTTGTGGTAAATCCTCTCCTTTCAGTGTAATAATACTATTAGGATCACAATGGAAGTCAGCACCAGGATTAGAACTATCATTCATAGGTAGATAGAATCCATTGACTCCAAATCCACCTCTACGATTAATATCCTTCTTAATCTTTGTTGGTGAGTGTGGAGACCACTGACCAGGACGGAAATCAGTTGCTTGTGTAGTTCCAGAAGACATATAACCGTCTCCATCTTTATAGAAACCAAACACTTCTGGTGTGAGTGCTTGTCCGTCTACAAGGAAGACATCAAACATTCGTCCTTCAAAATCTTGATTGCCACCACTTGATCCTTCCGCCCAAGCACCAAGTGTATGTTGGTAAAGTGAATTTACATAAGTAATAGAATTTTGTGGTGGTGATCCTGTTCTACTTAGATCCTGATTTACTCCATTAACATATAGTTTAAATCTATCCTCTTCAACTGCTAAGGTTGTATTATATACAGCCGTAATATGCATCCAACCACTAAAGTCTCTAAATTTACTTACAGTATTGACCCAAGTGTTAGTTGTTGTTGAACTTCCAGATGTAAAGTTTCCTGTAAAAAAATAAAAATCTCCAGCAGGTTCAATTCTAAGTAATGCGTATCTACTAGAACCACCATGATAACTACCAAAAAGTCCAATAGCACCGCTTAAATCTGATACTTTTACCCATCCACTCCAAGTCCATTGTTTGCGATTACCAGTGCTGGTAGGAGTTCTTTTTAAATATTCGTTTGCCATTATTTCTTACCTCAACCTAAAGTAGTAGAACCAGTGGGGAAATAATCCGTGATTATCTCTACCCAGTTTGTGCCGTTATAAAACTCCAAGGCATTATTAGTGCTATTCTTTCTTATGTAGGCGTCTGTTCCAGCTGGTCTTTGAGCAGTTGTACCCGTTGGAAGTGATACAGCATCAGTGTTACTTGCTAGGTCAAGTGATACTGATGGGTTTGCTTCATTTATACCAACATTACCTTTTATTTCAATTTTATTTGAGACTTTTATGTATTGTGTAGATGAATAGTTTGCTACTGCAAGCATAAGTGGTCCAGCACCAGCACCAAAGAAGGCATTAGAACTTATAGTATTTCCATTAACTTTCAGTGCATCTTCTGCGGGGTTGTATAATAACCCAGAACCACCATTAATTGCACCAGCAGCAGTTTGGAATAGAACTGCTTGGTTTGCGTTATTATTTGTTGCTGGAACAGTATTGATAGTTATGACACCATCAGTAGATATGCGAAATCTTTCTCCTAAAGATCCACTATGTTGAGTTTCGATTATAAAACCACACCCACCAGATCCATCTTTCATAGTAAGAAGTCTGAGGTTGTCTCCACTAGTATCAATTCTAGCGTTTGGATTAGATGTACTACCTTCAGGAGTTAACCGTATTGATCCATTTTCTTCTAGTCTTATTCTCTCCCCTCCATTAGTACTGAATCGGATGCCACCTAATGCCCTCAGTCCTAAATCATCCTGATCTGGACTAGCAAAACCTCCGCCCATTCCTTCAGCAGAACCAACCCATGCTTTTGTTGATCCACTTTGCTTGAATCTCATAAATGAACCAGCAGCATTGGTGGAATCAAGATTCAATATACCATCACTAGTTCCATATAAAGTAGATTGGACTGCGCCAAGATCTAAACCAAGACCATTGGAAGTTCCAGTATATATTTTAACTTCAGATCCTTTGATTCTTAATTCATCCCAAGAACCACCAGTTCTATTAAAAGATTGAACTTGTCCTACACCTGCTGATGCCTCAAATATTTCAACACCTCTTCCAGATGTTGGTGTTATATTATGAGTAACATGGAGTGCTTGCGCTGTAACCAAATTATCATCACCAAGTTTTAATGTAGCAGGAGAAGTACCAGAGTTGTGGAAGTTTAGCTCGCCATTGGAAGCAACACTTAAAATATATCCTTCTGCTCCAGATGCTTCTTCCAAATATAGACATGCGTCAATATTATTAGCATCATTAGTTGCTTTAATTGCAACAGTACCTCTATAAAACGATGGACTATCTACTGGACCAACTGTTAGTAGTGCATTGGGTCCTGTGGTATTAATACCAACTCTTGGAATCGCGTTTGCAGAGATACGTAATGCTTCAACATTAGATCTACTATTAAATGTTATAACTCTATTATCAGTAGTAGATTCAGATGCAAAAATATTAAATTTATAATCACCACTTGTTTCTTTTAAAATATATGATTTTGCTCCTGCACTAGCAAAATTACCAAAATATACTTTGCCATCAGAAGTTATACGAAGTCTTTCTGCATTACTTGCACCACGAAGAATTAAACCACCAGAACTCCAATCTAAGTATCCATCAGTTCCGTTGTGATTTATCTGAGTGTATTTTTGAGAAGTGCTATGCTTACTTCTGACGACTGGTGATGAACCAAAGACCTCAAATTGTGATTGTGGTGAGTTGGTTCCGATACCAACTGAACCAGCAGAAGTTATATGCATTCGATTAGATGATCCTGATGATCCATCAGGAGTCGTATAGAACTCGATGCGAGTTGGATGACTAGATCCAGAAGTCCAAGTTCCTCCATCACGCTTGCAAACAATTTGTGCTGTTGTGCTATGATTGCTGTCACCAAACGCTAGTAATCCAAGAGCATCTCCATCTGCAGGAGACGTTGTACCCTTTGTAAGTCTTACTAATCCATATGAATTAGAACCTGTTGAATTACCTTGGATGACTACTGATGATGGTGTGGGATTAGAACTTGGTCCCAACAGCAACCGACCACTCGAATCTATACGAAGTCTTTCTGATCCATTAGTCTCTACAGTGAATGTATCAGCAGCAGGGAACCTAATTGCAGTATTTGTATCTCCTGTGTGGATTATTTTATCTGCAATAGAAATATCTCCAGATGCTGTAACTGTACCGCCATCAGCAACTGAAAAGACTTCAGTAGAACCATCATAAAGATTAAGAATATCTCCACTACCACTTTGTGTAATTGCTACACCAACTGTTGAATTATTAGCACCTACTTCTAACTTATCAACTTCTGTTACTACCGTGTCTAGAGTGGTGGTTGATCCATCAACCGTTAAATCACCTAGAATACGCACACTATCAAACTGTCCCTCTCCTACTACATGTAGGGGTTTCTGAGGGGTTGCAGTACCTACACCTACCCTATTATTTGCGTCATCAAGGTAGAAGTATCCGTCATAATTAAATGGTTTTGCAATTTGAGCACCATTAACAGTCCCGTTTCCAGGAACATTAACTCCATGTGCTACGCCTAATACTATGCAAAAAAATTGATCACCAGCAACCGGAGCAGTTGCGAAAGTGATCGTTGCGTTATTAATTTGATATGCTGATTCTGGTTCTTGTGCTACACCAGCAAGATTTACTAATATAGAAAAAGCAGAACCGGGGAAGAATGCTTTACCAGCAGCAGTGAGATTAAATGTGGTTGTTGAACCATTAAATGAAGAGGAGATATCATCTAATTTGAGATAATTTCCACTGTCAAGTTCTCTACCAATATACGGCATTATATTCTGCCCCTTGAACCTAGAATATTATTATTTATTCCTCTTCTGATACAACCTCTGTGGGTGCTACAACTTCGGGTGCTGCTGTTTCTTCTTCTGCACCTTCTTCGGGCAGTTTAACACCAATTTGGTCCAGGTATTCTGCTACACCTTGAAGTTTGGTGAGCATAGCACGCTTGTCGTTGATTTGTGCGGTCAGTTTATTGATTGCTTCTCCTAATTCTTGTCCTTGTTGAATAACAGATTGGAGGTGCTGTTGTTGTTCAGTCATTTCAGTAAGTATTTGTAGACTCTACGTATTTATTATAGCACAGAAGAAACAGATGTAAAGGAAACCGTATCTATGGTTTATCTGTCAACTCTAATTCTAGACACCTTTATGCTTTTTAGTTATTTATCATTGGCACATCATCATACTAAATGTGAAGTTACTATTACCAGACCAATTTGCCTGTAAGGTATTACCTGCAGACTTACTCCAAGTAACCCAATTACTTCCACCAAGAAAAGTTACTGCTGGTAAATTATTTCCATCATAATAAAAATGTGCAACATATATACCACCATTAGTAGATGTACCATTACTAGTATTTCTGGTAGCAAACAGAAGTGCAACGGCACCAGAATTACCAGCATTTACACTAACAGCAGTATCAAAACCACCAGTTCCACTACCATAACCCAAAGTCTTCATAGTCATTCCAACGGATTGAGCAGTGCCTGCTCCATGATAATAACCTCTATTCACATTACTAGCACCCGCTGATGATGCTGGCGTCGCTACGAGACCACCAGAAGTTATACGAAGTCTTTCTGTTGGTTGAGAATCTGTAGATACACCACGAGTTCCAAATACAAGATCTCCATATCCATATGATGCCTGATTAGTGCTAACAAATCCAAAGTAACTTGGTGACCAAGTTCCAAGGGTATAACCTAATCCTATCTGCGAATATTCTCCTACGAGCGTTGTATTATATAAAGCTAAACAGCTGTGAGACCATTTGCCAGCGTCGGCACCAGAATTTGCTCTAATAAAAAGTTTTGAAGAGTTAGTAGTGGGGGTATTAGTGATACTTACATTACCACCAGAATCTATACGAAGTCTTTCTGTTGCTTGGGTATAAAATCGCATTGCATCAGTGCTGTGCGTATAGTCAATAATCCCGCGATAACCACCAGTATCGTTGGTAGTTGTATCGGCAAAAAGTAAACCGCCAACACCAGAAGTAGAACTTGTTATCGATACATATGTGCTGCTTCGATCTGTTTTACCAACTTGTAAAAGTCTATCACCATGAACAGAACCCGTGTTTGATCCAATTAGTACTTTACCAGCAGCAGTTATACGAAGTCTTTCTCCTCCCTGATTTGAGAATGACATATCAGCATTCTCACGGTTGATGAAATATGCTACTCCACCAGTTGATATAATATCAAGACCATCAAGATTTCCTTTACCAGTTGTTCCATCACTTATCTTAAGTCTTGCGCCATCTGTCGCAGTGCTATGAACACTTAAGTTCGTTCCGTAATTGTTATTAGGAGCAGCATCTCCAATACCAACATCACCATCAGAAGTTATACGAAGTTTTTCTGTTGCATTTGTAGCAACTACGAAATCACCTGCTTCATAATTCCATGCATATAAATGTGGATGATCTAATCCAAAAATAGCACCATCCGTTCCTCCAGTTCCAGATGCTTCATCAGTGAATCTTATATATGAAGTTCCACTAGCATGAATGTGAAGTTCTTCATTCGGAGTAGCAACTCCGATGCCAATATTGCCACCATTAGGATTTAACAGTAATGGATAGTTGGTTGCATTATTACTCGCATCTTGTGCCTGTATCCAAGAACTCCATGGTGCTGCATTTGATACACCCATGAACATACCATGAGATGAAGAAGATGCTTTAGCTCTTAATGTAAGATGACCAGTTGCTGTGGAACCAGATGAAGATGGGAGGGCATTTACTCCATTTACGTGAAGTCTTAAATCTGGATCAATAGTTCCAACACCAACCAGACCAGTATTACTTATACGAAATTTCTCTGTACCACTTGTGAAGAATCTTATATTACCATTAGCAACATTATTAATATATGCCTCAGAACCATAGTTACCAACAATAAAACAATTTGAGGTACTATCATTTGTTCTCATGTAGACAGCAGCACCACTAGGTCCGTTTATGTCTAATGCTCTAGTGAAATTATTGTGGTCATTTGGAGCGCAATCGATACCTATATGACCACCAGAAGTTATACGAAGTCTTTCTGTTGAAACTGTACCAGATGCTACTGTTCTAAATGATAGCGCTCCAGGAATACTATTTGCTGCTGGTGTTCCATCAACTACGCCGTTAATATAAGCAAGTGGCGAATTTAAATCTACTCCATCATCTCCACAAAATCCAATAGAACCCACAATATCATTATTTTGGATAATTGTAGATTGACCTGCTGTAGTATTTCTAGATTTTGCTAGGTTTAAATAACATCCAGATACATCATTAGTGCGTCTAAGAATTGAAATGCCATTATTAGATTGAATTGCATTTGGACCACCACCAATTGATTCACTTACACCACCTGAACCAGTTATAAGACTTCCATCAGAATGCACATGGAGTGCTGTTCCAACTCCTCCAATTCTTAACTGTACAGTTGAACCTTGAAGGCCAATTGGAGCATAAGCAGAAGTAGATCTATTATAAGAAACAACAGCATTATTACTATTTGGATTGAACTCCAATCCATTAGCACCATCACTTACAACTAGTTTTCCCTGCGGATTATCAGTTCCGATACCAATACTTCCTAGAAAGTGTGCATCACCATTAGAACCGATTTGTGAAGTTGGATCACTAGTTCCTGTAGTATATCCTTTCCATATGAAACCACTACTTCTACTGGCATGGATAAAACCAGCGGATCGCATCCGTATACCCGATTCCGATCCACTTGCTGCATTTCCACCACAGGAGATATCTCCACTTGGTACATCGACATTAGTTGTTGCTCTGATCGTACCTTGAACTTGTAACTTTGCACCAGGATTATCAGTTCCGATGCCAACATTACCATTAGACTTTATACGAAGTCTTTCTCCACCATTTACAAATGCTACAAAATTATCTGCAATTGCACCAATGCGAACAGTTGAACTTGCTGTTGTTCCACTTGCTTGGAAAGATATGTAAGAATCTGTCTGATTAGTCTCAAATAAACCAGCAATGGTTGAACCGCCAGTTTCTTTAATTTGTAACTTTGCACCAGGATTATCAGTTCCGATACCTACCAAACCACCAGAAGTTACACGGAATCTTTCCTCACCAGCAGTCTCTACTGAGAATGTATCAGCAGCAGGGAATCTAATCTTAGTATTAGTATCACCGCTATGAATAATCGCATCTGGAAGAGTCAAATCTCCACCAGTTATATTGATACCAGATCGTGCCGTAACAAGACCAACTGAATCAACGTTCGTTACGTCATCATAAGTCAGTGTTCCACCAACTGTAACATTTCCCGTAAAAGTGGCGGCAACACCTGTAATATTGTTTAGATTTATATCAGCAAGTGTGGAAATACCACTAGTGGTAATTTGACTTAGATTAGTTAACGCCATTTATCACCGGATTTTTAGTTATTTATCGAATCTTTAACATTCTGTGGAGTATTATCTACAACTACTTGTGCTGCTGCTCTCTCTTCATTATCCTTGATAACTCTTAGATCATCAGCAGGAAGTCCCTGAATGAATGATTGAGTTTCTGCAGTTTCAATAACTCCATTTGTTGTAAATTCTTCAACAATTCTTTCTTGTGTAGTAGATAGTTGATGTTGTGCAAGTCTTTCTGAAGCAACAACATATGCTCTCAGTTGCTGATTGAAAATATAATTATCAACAGCAGCATATAACCATTCAGGAAGAGGACCAATATCTGTGCGTCCTGTGATTGCCTTTGGATACTTATCTTTGATTTCTTTGATTTCTGCTTTCCAAGCATTCACACCACTATGATAAATCTTATCTAATTGATCTGCAATTGGTGGATACTCTGGTACTCTCAACTCTGCATAAGAAGGTTGAATAACACTAGGACCTTCTACGATATCAAATCCTTGTTCAGCAACATTTTTGATGAATTGTTGGTAGTCAGAGTTTTCTTCAGAATT
>Ga0209337_1003976_pt1 | contig 10311 bp, 16 predicted proteins | sample LinPmetageLP53_FD_184044 | JGI IMG/M metagenome (GOLD analysis project Ga0209337, IMG submission 184044) | Marine viral communities from the Pacific Ocean - LP-53 (SPAdes) (version 2) | ecosystem: Environmental > Aquatic > Marine > Oceanic | place: Pacific Ocean | collected 2010-02-08 | reverse complement strand
GTTTATATACTGCAGTAGGATCTGGTGCAGGAGCAGCATCAAGAGATACACAATTTAATTCTATTTCTGAATTATCAGGTCAAATGGTTGTTGTTAATCAAGGAAGTGCTAATGATAATAAAATATTCTTATGTACTACAAATAACACAGCATCATTAGGTTCTGACTCAATTACTTTTACTGTAATTACTCCAAGTAATACAGGAACAGTAACTTCTATTACAGCTGGTACTGGTTTATCTGGTGGTGCAATTACATCTGCTGGAACAATAGCAATTGATTCAACTGTTGCTACACTTACAGGAACACAAACTTTTACAAATAAAACTTATACTTCACCAAAAATAAATGAAGATGTAGTAGTAACTTCTACTGCAACAGAATTAAATAAAATGGATGGTGATACAAGTGCTACTGGAACAACTTTAGTTGATGCTGATAGATTAGTTGTAAATGATGCTGGTACTATGGTACAAGTAGCCATATCAGATGTTAAAACATACTTAAATAGTGCTGGGTATGTAACAGACGACCCTACAGCCTTAGCAATTGCACTTGGTTGAGTTAAATTAATAATAAAAGGAGAAAACACAAATGGCGAATACATTTAAAGTAGTTACATTTGCAGCAGAACCAGCTTCGGCAGGTACACCTTATAAAATGTATACTGTCGCTGGAAGTACAACTACTGTTGTTCTTGGTTTAATCCTAACTAATATTCATTCAGCAGCAGTAACTGTTGAAGTTGAATTAGTTAGTGATACAGGAAGCAGAGGTGGTGCTAATAATGTAACAAATGGTACAGCTTTCTTAGTGAAAGATGTAACAATTCCAGCTGGAAGTTCATTAGAACTTTTATCTGGTGGAAAAGTAGTTTTAGAAACTACAGACGAAATTAAAATAGACTGTTCTGTAACTGATAAAATTTCTGGCACATTGTCTATAATGGAGATAACGTAAGATGTCTTATATAGGTTCTAAACCAGCAGCAGCACCTTTAACAAGTTCTGATGTAACAGATGGAATAATTACTAATGCTAAACTAGCACAAGATATAATTTCAGCAGATACAGCTTTAGCAGTAGCTCCAGCAGATACAGATGAATTATTAATTAGTGATGCTGGTACTCTTAAAAGAATAGATTACAGTTTAATTAAAGCATCTCCAGGATTAGTTCATTTATATACTGCTACAGCTACAGGTGCTTCTGAAGTTGCAGTTTCTAGCACATATATTACATCTACTTATGAATGGTACAAAATTTTTCTTAGAGGAAAACCAGCAACAGATAGTGTTCAATTAAAAGTTAGATTTCAAAATAGTGGATCAGATGTAACAGATAATTATGATTTTGGATCATCATTAATTGGTGCTAATGATCCTGGTTATTCATTAGATCAAGATCATATTGTATTAAATAGAATGAATGTAATGGGTAATGCTGCTAACGAAGGTTTTACAGCTTGTATAGATTTTACAAATCCTCAAATAAATACAATACCTACAAGATTAATTGGAACTATCTCTTATGGAAATACATCTGATGCTAATAGAGCAGATCATTTTTTTGGAAGGAGAGATGATGGAACAGAAACACATGATGGTATTAGATTTTTTTGGACAAGTGGAAATTTTGCAGAAGTAACAATTAATGTTTTAGGAGTTAAAAAATCATAATGAAAAAATTACTTGATAATAAATTAGTTGATTTAACAGCAGATGAAATTACTGCAAGACAAACTGAAGATAAATCATGGAGTGATGGTGCTTATAATAGAGCTATTGCAGATTTAAGATTTAAAAGAAATATATTATTAACTGAAACAGATTGGATGGCTAACTCTGATGTAACTATGAGTGATGATTGGAAAACTTATAGACAACAATTAAGAGATTTACCATCTGGATTAGACACTTCTGAAAAAGTAAATGTAAAAGAATTTCCAACTAAACCAGGAGAATAATTTATGGCATATATAGGAAAAGAACCAATAGTAGGAAACTTTCAAAAGTGCGATGCTATTACTGTTGTCAATGGACAAGCAGCTTACACATTACAAGTAAGCTCAACAAATGTAACACCTGAAAGTGCAAATCATATGCTGGTTTCACTTAACGGAATTTTACAAGCACCAGTAACTTCATTTTCTGTGTCAGGTGCAACTCTGACGTTCGTTTCAAATCTAGCAACAGGCGATGTTATAGACTTTGTAATCTTGTTAGGTAATGTTCTTGATCTTGGAACTCCAAGCGATGCAACTGTTTCTACTGCTAAGATTGTAGATGGTGCTGTAACAAGTGCTAAGTTAGCAAGTGGTACAGGAGGAAAAGTCTTACAAGTTTTACAAGCAGTTAAAACAGATACTTTTTCAAGTGCCGCTACATCTTACACAGATTTAACTGGTATCACTTTAGATATTACACCATCAGCAACTTCAAGTAAAATTTTAGTTATGACGCAATTAACTATGGCAGTTGATGTTGGTGGACAACCAGCTTTACAATTATTAAGAGATAGTACATCTTTAAATTTAGGAGCTGCTGCTAGTAGTAGAACTAGAGCTACAACTTCATTCTTTACAGAAGCAACTTGGGAAAATACTCCTGTTTCAATAATTTATTTAGATAGTCCAAGTAGTACAAGTGCATTAACATATAAAGTTCAAGGTTTTGCAACTGGTAGTAACGTAATATATGTAAACCGATCAGGAGCAGATAGTGATACCGCAGCTTATTATAGATCTGGATCAAGTATAGTTTTAATGGAGATAGGAGCATAATATGACAATATCTATAATAAAAGCAATTCAAGCAATTAATCCTAGTGCAGAAGTTTCTGTTAATGCAGAAGATTTTGAACAGATAACTTGGCTTAATGGAACATCAGTAATTTCTAAATCAGATATTCAAGCTAAACAAACAGAATTACAAACTGCTTATGATAATAAAAAATATCAAAGAGATAGAGCAGCAGAATATCCTGGTATTGTAGATCAATTAGACGACATCTATCACAATGGAATTGATGGTTGGAAAGCTACTATTAAAGTAACTAAAGACAAATATCCAAAGGAGTAATCAATGGCAATTAATGTAGCCAATAATAACTCTCTTTCAGCAATCACAACTAAACCAAGTGGTTTAAGTGGTGGTTCAATGAACCTTATCTCTACACAAACTGCATCAAGTAGTTCTACAATAGATTTTACAAGTGGAATTGATGATACCTATGATGAGTATGTGTTTAAGTTTTATGACATTCATCCAGCTACAGATAGTGCTATGTTACAATTTCAAGTAGATACTGGAACTAACACTTCATACAACCAAACAATTACCAGTACAAATTTTAAAGCTGGTCATAGTGAAGTTGATGACGAAGCAGTTTTAGCATATAGAACAGCAAGAGATTTGGCTCAATCAACAAGTTTTCAATCAATTACAGAAGGAGTTGATAATGATAATGATAGCTGTGCTACTGGCACTTTACATTTATTTTCACCAGCATCAACTGTGTTCGTTAAACATTTTATAAGCACAACACAATCGGTTATAAATTATCCAGAAACCAATGAAACATTTTGTGCTGGATATATAAATACCACAACTGCTATTACTAGAGTTCAATTTAAGTTTAATTCTGGAAACATAGATAGTGGAGTAATAAAATTATATGGCATTAGTTAAATACAACAACAATAGCATAAGTGCTGTAACTGCTGCTGCTGCAATACCAAGTGGAGCATTAACACATATTAAAACTTTAACTGCTAGTAGTTCAGCAACCTTGTCATTCGTACATGGTGCATCAGATGTTGTCTTGGATAGCACATATCCTATTTATGTTTTTAAATTTTATAATATTCATCCAGCAACAGATCAAGTTGATCTTATGTATAATTTTTCAGTAGATACTGGAAGTAATTATAATGTAACTAAAACATCAACTAAAATACTTGCTTACCACAAGGAAGATGGAAGTGATACAAATTTACAATATAATACGGCTCTTGATATTGCACAAGGTACTGGTTTTGATTCTGTTGTAAGTGATGTTGGAAACGAAAATGATGAAGCTACTAGTGGTACTTTACACCTATTTAATCCTAGCTCTACAACTTTTGTAAAAAATTATTTAATTAGAGGATCACTTAATAATGGAGTTTATGCACAAGATGAGATTAAAGGTGGATATGCAAATACAACTTCAGCAATAGACGCTGTTCAATTTAAAATGGCTAGTGGCAACATGGATTCTGGCACTATAAAACTCTATGGAATTAAGGATTCATAATGGCTTTAGTAAAATTAAATAATAGAGGTGTAAGATCAGCTACTGCATTTGGTTCTATTACAGGATTAGGCAGTATGGTATTTATTAAAAAGCTAACAGCTTCTGGATCTGCAACTTTATCTTTTGTTGATGGAGCTTCAGATGTTGTTCTTGATGATACTTACAAAGAATACTTATTTACTTTTAAAAATATTCACCCAGCTACTGATGATAAAAAATTTGAATTTAATATGAGTGTAGATACTGGGAGTAATTATAATGTTACAAAAACTACAACTTGGTTTCAAGCATACCATGCAGAAGATGATGCTGGAGCAGCATTAGCATATAATACAAGTTTAGATTTAGCACAAGGAACTGGATTTCAAGCAATATCTGGAAATGTTGGTATTGTTAATGATTCAAATGTTGGTGGAACTTTACATTTATTCAATCCTAGCTCTACAACATTTGCAAAGCATTTTATAGCAAGTGCTGTAACTAATACTTCTGGAACTCCAAGTTATGTTCAAAATGCGTATATAGCTGGTTATGGTAACACCACAAGTGCAGTAGACGCTATTCAATTCAAGATGGATAGTGGCAACATAGATGCTGGAGATATTTGCCTTTATGGCATTGCTTAACAATTAACAATAAGGAAAACATGGCAAGACATCATAACATAAATGGGAACATAGTACCTTTTACAGCTGAAGAAGAAGCTGAATGGGATGCTAACGAAAAAGCTCATGCAGAAGCACAAGCTAAAATAATACCAACACCAGCTTATGTATTACAAAGAGCATCAGCTTATCCTAAAATTGGAGATCAACTAGATATGCTTTGGCACTCTATAGATCAAGATCCTACATTAAAATCTCAATACTTTGATTTTTATGAAGCTATTAAAGCAGTTAAAGTAAAGAATCCTAAATAGTTATATGGCTAATAATTATAAATTTAAAGGTGTTGCATTAGCAACAGGAAGTGAAACTGCTTTATTAACAGCTGCTTCAGGTGAAACTTTAATTATAAAGTCTATTAGAATTACAAACAATACAGCTAATACTCCAACAATTTCATTTGATGTATTAGATAGTTCTGCGAGTGCGGAATATACAATATTAAAAACACAAACTTTAGCAGCTAATACAGGTATTGAACTTTTAACTGTACCTTTAATTTTAGAATCTTCAGATGCATTAAAAACTACAATTAGTAGTACAGATTCTGTACATTTTGGTATATCATATATGTCAGTAACCTAATGAAATTAGTACAAATTCCTAAAGAAAACATTGAAGAAGTTTGGCATATAGTAGTTAAAGATATAGCAGACGCATTAGCAAGATCTAATGGATATGCTTTAGCAGACCACATTAAGAAATGGATCTTAGAAGAAAAAATGCAGTTATGGATTTTATGGGATCAAAAAGATAAACAAAAGTATTTTGGTACAGTAGTAACAGAAGTAATACAAAGACCATTACAACGATGTCTTAATATTAAAATTATGACTGGTAAGCATCGTGAAAAATGGCAACATTTAATAAAACATATTGAAGAATTTGCATGGCAAAACAAGTGTGATTTATTAGAGTTAGTTGCAAGACCAGGTTGGAAGAAAGTTTTAAAACCATTTGGTTATAAAGAAAGTCATATATTATTAGAAAAAAAAAAGGAGAGTTAATATGTCATCAGGAGGAGGAGGTCAAACTACTACAAGCACAGCAGTACAACCTTATTCGGCAGCAGAACCAGGATTGAATCAAATCCTATCTGAAGCTGGAACTATATACGGACAAGGCCCAGCAGGAGCTGGTTATGTTGCACCGACACAACAAACTTTACAAGGTTTGGGTGCACAAGAACAAATTGCAGGGGCTGCCAATCAACAAATTTTAGACACTATACAAGGTCAGTATACCAATCCTTTTTTATCTCCTATGATTGCACAAGCTGGTCAAGATATTTATTCAAGTGTTGCAGGACAGTTTAGTGGAGCAGGAAGAACTCCTGGATCTCCAATGATGCAGTCAACAGTTACTGGTCAAGTTGCAGATAAAATGGCACCTTATGCTTTTCAACAATTAGAAAGAGAAAGACAAAGACAATTAGGAACAGCTCAACAAGTACCTAGCTTAACAGCAGTAGGTGGAGCTTTAGAAGATATACAAAGACAACAAAATATGGCACCACAACAATCATTAGCTCAGTACTATAATACTGTAGCACCAATTGCTTTTGGATTGCCGACAAGACAAAACACACAACCAGCACCTAATTCTTTAGGTATGGCTGCAGGTGGAGCTATGACTGGAGCTGCTATGGGGAACATGATGGTTCCTGGTGGTACTGGAGCTATGATGGGTGCAGGTATTGGTGGTCTTGGTGGATTATTAGGAGGGTTATTATAATGAGTAAATTAATACATGAAGTTAAACATTACTGGAACGATCACAAAAAAGTTGTGATTGCTGCAGGAGTAATTTTAGTTATCGCAATAATTATATAGGATATATATGTCAAGTGGAGGAGGATCATCTTCAGATTCAGGTGGTGGTGGAAACCAACAAGCTTTAGCAAAAGCTGCTATGACAAGTAATGCTGCTTATTCTGGTTCAACAAAACCATCAGCACCACCAGGAGGTGGTGCTACTTCATTAGGTAGTGATAGAGATTATTCAACTACTGCATCAGATGGTGATGCAATTACTAGAATAGCAGATGGAATTCAACCTGGTTATAGAGCACAAGATTCAAGACCTTTTGGTTTAACTAAAGAAGAAGCATATAGACAAGGGAAAATTACAGTAGATCAAAGAGATGCTGAATCATCTATAACTGAACAAACTGAAAGAGATATAACAAGAGATTTAACTTTTTCTGAACATTGGAATTTAGCACCAGAATCTATAAAATTTTCTCCAACATTAAGATTTTTATATGCTAGTGGAAAGAACGTAGGAGAGTGGGCAAGTAAAAAAGGATGGGATATTAATAGAAGTGGTACTAATACAACAGATCCAACTACTTTTACAGGTGGCAATGGAAATAATGAAAGAAGCATGATGAATGCATTAGCACCAGAAGCTCCTTACATTGTATCAGGAATTACACCACCAACAAGTTCACCAGCAAGTAACTGGTACGCAAATTTAGGAACAACAAATACTAACCAACATAGTACAGATATAGCTACACAATATGCTGCTGCAAAAACTGCAGTATCTACAACACTAAAAAACAAAGGTGCAATAGGTATGTTAGCTGTAAATCAAAGTCCGTTTTACGATTGGTTAAAAACAAATAAGATAGATAAAGGAATATTATAATGAGTAATACTTGGGGTATATTTGAAGATTGGAAAAATGGAATATTAGGAAAAACTTCTGATAAAAGCATGGAAGAAATAGCAAGTAATTCACAATACGGAAGTTTAGATACTGCTGGTGGAACTAAAAAATCTTCTAGTCCATTAAGTTCTATTAATAAAGGATATGAAGGAGCAACTATTAGTCGTCAAAATGCAGATCAAGTTTTACAACAAAGAGGTCTTAATAAAAAATCAATTATGCAAGACCCTACAAAAGCAAGTGCTTTAATTGCTCAAGGTACTCCAACAGGAGATATGCCTGATAATTTAGGTGAGAAAGGTTTTAATGCTGCTGATCTTCAAAAAGATCCAGGATTTATGGATAAGTTTGCTAAATTAGCAGGAGTAAATTTAAAAGAAGCATCAGCTAATTGGAAAGAAAAAGGTGGCTTTGAAGGACTTATGTCTAACCCTGCATTCTCATTAGGATTAGCATTAATGCAATCATCAGCTAATGGTAAAACTATTAATCAAGGTATCTTAGATAACTTTGTTAAAGCAGGTAATATATCTAAAGAATATAAAGACAGAATTGAAGCTAGAGCAGGTGATGTTACTGAAGTTACTTCAGGACAAATGGACGAAATAAAAAGTGTTCTTGGCACAAAAGGTATAGATAAACCTGGTTGGTGGAGAAAAATATTACCAGGTAATCAATCAGAAGGTTATGAACAAGCAGTAGAAGATGTTGCGTTTAAAGTTCAAAAGAAAGTTAAAGCTATGAAAAAATCAGCTAAAGCATCTGGTAAAGATATTGAAGTTGGTAAAAGATTATATAAAAAAATTATAGATGACATGATTGCTAGTGGAGAAATTAAAAAAGTAGGAGGAGTAAATATTGGTGGTTATCAAGCTGTTGATTCTACTTTAGAATCTATTCCAAATAAAGCACAAGGTGGCCCAGTACAACAAGGTAAACCTTATGTTGTAGGAGAACAAGGCCCTGAGATTATTATACCAAGATCAGATGGTGATGTTTTAACTAATGATGACTCACAAATTTATGCTATGTTATTAGCATCTAACCCACAACTACAGAAAGTATCTAGAGTTAGAGCTCAGAAGATTATGAGAAATAGATTCCCTGAATACTTTGAAGGATAATAATGACTATTAAATTTTTTACAATAGGATTAACTGAACTTGCTGCTAAAGCAGGAAGATCTACAGAGAAAGCTACATTTACAAGATTACAAAAAAGATACCCTGGCTCTAAAAGATCTTCAATTAGATCCTTTAAAATAGCCAAAATAAAAGGGGAAAGAAAAGTACAAGCACTTACAAAAAGATTAGATATTCCTAACCCAAGATCTATTCAAATTCAACATAAAAAAGGTAAAGAATGGACATTCAGTAGACCTTTAATTGAAAAAGGATCATTAGGTGGAAAAAAATTAAGAAGATTTGAAACTTATGTAAATAAAAAACCTAAACATTTAAGTCAAAAACCAATAAAAAAAACTTTTCTTAGAGATGATGATCCTACTAGAGCATTAAAATCTATGAGATTAGATAAAGAAGGATCTCATATGAAAGGTCTTCCTATGGAAGGAAGATCTATTGGAAAATCTCTTGATCCTGTAAATATTAACTACAATAAATATAAAAAATCTCAATTAATTAAAATGGCTAAAGGTGAAGTAGCTAAAGGTCAAACTCCTTTTACCAATTTTCAAAAAGTTAAAGTTATAGAAGCAGGTAAAAAGGGATTAAGAACATTTATAGATAGAGAAGTACCTAGTGGTTCTACTAAACTATATGGCGTTAAACATATAGTTAAAACAGGAAAAACTTATAGTAAAAGATTTGGACAGTTTAGATTACCTACTAATACAGGGCGTAGTCCTTCAACTATTATACCTGAATTTACAGAAAAAACAAAAATTATTGGAAGCAAAACAAAAAAAATAACTGCTACAGGAAGTTATAAATGGCGTAAAGGCAAAAAAAATAAAATATATGTAATTGAATAATGGCCAATGACTTTAACCTTAATGAATTTAAACTAAAAGACCCAGTACGTAATATCCAAGATGGATTAAATGATCCAATCAAAGATAAAACGCCTGGGTTTTTTCAGTCTATAAAGAATCCAATAGATCTTTGGAGAGAAGAATCTTTACCTGCATCTATATACCAATGGGTATCAGGTAATACTAAAAAGAAACAAGCTCAAGAAGCATTAAATTACATTCGTAATAACCCAGACCAAGAAGGTTCTAAAATCTATAAAGAAGCAGAAAGACATTTAAGTCGTTTTGGTTATCTATTAGATGATGGGCCAATGAATATAGACATTAAAGAGATTGGTAATTTAATAAAAGCCAATCCTAAAATGTTTGGTGCAGAATTTGTTAACATGATGATAGCAGATCCTTACTTATTATTTATGCCTTTAGGTTGGGGTAGATTAGGTAGAGGTGTTGTTAATAGTCTTAGGTTAAAGTTTGGTAAAAAAATGTCTTTAGCTAAAATACCAAGAAGAAAAGCATCTATAATGTCAGATCTTAAAGTAGGTGCATTTGCTACATTAGCAACTCCACTTGTATTCTCTGCTGCTTGGCAAGGTTCTGAAGATGCAAAGCTAGATCCTAAAAGACTTGCAGTAGAAACTACTATAGGTGCAACAGCAGGTGCTGTTTTATCTGTAGGTTTTGC
>Ga0209337_1003974_pt1 | contig 10313 bp, 9 predicted proteins | sample LinPmetageLP53_FD_184044 | JGI IMG/M metagenome (GOLD analysis project Ga0209337, IMG submission 184044) | Marine viral communities from the Pacific Ocean - LP-53 (SPAdes) (version 2) | ecosystem: Environmental > Aquatic > Marine > Oceanic | place: Pacific Ocean | collected 2010-02-08 | reverse complement strand
ATATTGATCCATCACCGCCTGAGACGTACTTTTATGATGTAACGATGAAAGACCCTCGTAATAAGGAAGATAAGGGTTGGATGTCGATGTATATTCCTTCTCGCATGGAGGATAATAAGTTTATTGACCCTAATTATGGTGCATCTTTATCAGGACTGCCAGAGGAGCTTGCTAGAGCATTAAGAGAAGGTGACTGGGATTTAATTATTGGCTCTTTCTTTGGTGATGTCTTTAGACGTGATCGTCATGTCATAAAGCCGTTTGAAATACCAGAACAGTGGTTAAGGTTTAGAAGCTTTGACTGGGGTTCATCTAAGCCGTTCTGTGTCGGATGGTACGCAGTTGCACAGCAGTCGGATATCTATCCAGATGGTGCATTGATTAAGTACAGGGAATGGTATGGTGCTTCTGGCCCTGATCGTGGTTTGAAGCTGACGGCTGAAGAAGTTGCACAAGGTATTAAAAGCAGAGAAGGCTATGAACGCATCGATTTTTCTGTCGGTGATCCATCTGTGTGGAAATGGGAATCAGGCCCATCTATTGGCGAGAGAATGTCAAAGTTGGGAGTACGTTTTAGAAGGGCAGATAATTCTAGGGTCGCAGGTTGGGATCAGGTACGGCAGCGTTTAATGGGTGATGATAACAAGCCTATGTTGCTGTTCTTTGAAACCTGTACCGATATTATAAGAACATTGCCTATTCTACAGCACGATAAGCATAGAGCAGAAGATATAGATACAAAATCAGAAGATCATGCGGCAGATGAGACAAGATATGCCTGCATGGCTAGACCCTACCAAAGGCCTTTACCAGAAGTAGAAGAAGATATGTGGAGACCACCGACTGTCGATGAAATGATGGCAGGATTAGATGATGCAAGACCAACCAGACAATGGAGATTGTAATTGGCACAATATGCAAATAATGATGCAATAGAGCCTGAAAAAGATAATGAGAGAGCAGCTTATTGGAATAATAAGATAAGACTTGCTAGGGATTTTGAACAGACCTGGAGAGAAAGGTCGCAGGCTCTTGTTGAAAGATTTCGTGATGATGGTTTAGACAGGCAGGATAGGCCTTTCCATACCATGAATATCTTTTACAGCAATGTCGATACGTTAAAGTCAGCTTTGTATTTTAAAACGCCAAAGCCAAAAGTTACCAGACGTTTTAAAGATGGTGATCCTTTGGGTAGGCAGATTGCAAGGGTGATTGAGCGTGGCTTGCAGTATCAGCTAGATATGTACAACTTTGATGCCACAATGCGTAAAGCTATTGAAGATATGCTCATTGTTGGACGTGGTACTGTGCGTATGCGTTATGAGCCAGTAATCATTGAAGGTGATGAACAGAGAATACCGATTGAGGCACAGCCGCTTGGTGAAGGTACGTTTCGTTTTACGAGCAAAGATGGTGAAGAGTTTACAGCAGACCAGGTATTACAGGATACACAAGGTTTGTTTGTTAAAGGGCCACCAGAGGATGTTGTCGGTGAACAGTCTATTTATTGTGAATATGTCAACTGGTCTGACTTTGTTATAGAGCCGAATAGAACTTGGGATGATGTCAACTGGATTGCTTTCAGGCATTTAATGACAAAACAGCAGTTGGTTGATTTTTATGGTGAAAAGATAGCCGCAGAGATTCCATTAACTTACAAGCCTGATTATCAGACTAAAGACGAAAAGGGAATGGATTCAGACAGGGCTGAGATTTATGAGATTTGGGATAAACGCACTTCTAAGCAAATATTTATAGCAGCAACATTAGACAAAATATTAGAAGAGAACGATGATCCATATAACCTGATGAATTTCTGGCCTTGTCCAGAACCTTTGTATGCAATCTCGACAACAACAACGACAGTACCAGTACCAGAGTTTATGATCTATGAGGATCAGGTAGCGGAACTTGATTTGATTACAGCAAGAATTGGTGTGCTGACAGAAGCGTTAAAAAGAAGAGGTGTTTATGATGCCTCTTTTCAGGAACTGCAAAGACTGTCTGATGCACATGATAATCAGTTTGTTCCTGTGGACAACTATGCAATGCTTCAGGCAGGTGGCGGACTATCCAATGTTATGCAGGAAGCACCACTTGATAATATTATAAAAGCCTTACAACAATTATACCAATCAAGACAGGTTATTATACAGACAATTTATGAAATCGTGGGCATCTCAGACCTCATGAGAGGTGCTTCTGCAAATAGAGAAACCGCTACCGCACAGAGAATAAAAGGGCAGTTTGGTTCATTAAGATTAGTCAACAGGCAAAGAGAAGTAGAGCGTTTTGTAGACCAGATCATGGAAATGAAAGGTGAAATGCTTGTCGAGAACTTAGAGCCAGAAGTCTTGCAGAAAGTAACATCTTTAGAAGTTACACCAGAGATGGTCGCTGTAATGACAGATGACAGAATGAGATGTTTCAGGGTCAGAATTGATAGCGATGAATCTTCTGCAATCGATCAGGCAGTTGATCAAAAACAAAGGACTGAGTTTTTAACAGCAACAGTACAGTTTATGCAGGCATTAGGGCCATTGGTACAATCAGGTGCTATCGGCTTTGAACAGGGTAAACAGATGTTGTTATTTGCAGCAAAAGCGTTTCCTGGTGCGAGAGAGTTAGAAGAATCTTTAGAGGCATTGGAACAACCGCAAAGAGGGCCATCACCGACTGACAAATTGGTAGAGGTAGAAGCTGCAAAGGTTAAAGCACAGACAGATTCTGCTGCGGCAGATGCACAGGTCAAAGTTGCAAGATTGCAGTTAGATCAGCAAAAAGCAGAAGTCGATCAACAGCAGAAACAGGAAAAACTTGAAATAGAAAAGGCTAAGTTGGTGGCAGGATAATGGCTATAAAAGATTATTTCCCCTCAGTTCCTAATCAGAACCCTAATGACCCTATGTCATTACTGCCGTCTCCTTATTACTCGTATTCTGGGCAGAACAACCTTTTTACTCCCAGAGGGTATGCTCAGAATACACTCATAGACCTATTGAGTACGAGAGGTGCATTGGGTGAAGCAACAAAAGATGGGGAAGTTACAACCGAAGCAACAGAGGCTACAGGCCCTGCGTTTCAGGAGGTGAAAGACAGTGGGGAACAGAGCTTTTTCAATGGTATGGACATCAATGAAGGGGATAGTTTGGATTTTGATACTCTCTCTGATCTTTCTCTTACTGATGGTTTGTTTGGGGGAAAGACAGTCAGTGGTAACGCACCAACTGGATGGAATACACAGCACCAAAGAGAATTTGATGCCTTTGTCGCAGCAGGACTAAAACCAAAAGCCAAATGGAATGGTAATGATTGGTATGTCTATGCAAATGAGTTAGATGGTACGCCTTTCGGTGAGCAGGGTTCAATGTCATTTTCAGATACAGTGTCATCTGGCGGTAAATATAAAGGGCAGGGATTTCCAAACCTTTTCGCAGGTATGACAGGATCATTTAAGCCTGATGAAGTGTTTCAAAAGAACTTAGCTGATGCATTACAGAGCAAGACTGCACCACCAGAAGAGATAAGCATAGATGAGGCACTAGCACCTGGTGTTATTACTGCACCACCACCAGAGGAAATAAGTATTGATAAGGCTTTAAGTCAAGGATCAGTAACGGCAAAGCGTGGTGGCACAGTCACAGCCAAAGAAGGTGGTACTGTAACAGCTAAAAGACCAACACCTGCACCTAAACCAAAATCTGTTTCTTTAAAGCAAGTTATTGAAAAAGCAGTCAATACGCTTGTTCCTCAAAAAGAAGACAGAAGTGATGAAATAAAAGCAAACAGAACATCTGTCACAGCTGTAGAGCAAGCAAGAAAAGCTAGTAAAAATCTGTCAGGCAATCAAAAAAGAGGCTACGGATTCTAATGAAAAAAACATACGTCATGCAGAATGGAGAGTTAGTGGAAAAGAAAACCATTATGCAGAAAAGATTACAGCTAGTCAGCGACATTGAGCCATATCAGAACCTTGTGGATATGAAGTGGATCGGTGGCAGACGGCAACACAGAGAATTTTTAAAACGCAACAATCTTGTTGAACTAGGCACTAATGGAGGTGAAGTTAATAATGGAAGAACAAACGCAAATCGATAGCACTCAGGATGATTCTGAGTCAGCAGAAGAGCAAAAGCAGTCATTAAGAGATCAGATATCAAACGCATTAATTGGCGATGATAATACCGAAGAAAAGGTTGAAGAAACAAAAGAAGAAGAACAACCTGCCGAAGAGTCTGAAGAACAAGCAGAAGATAGTGATGAGCAGGAAGAAGTACAACAGGAAGAAGCAAAAGAACTAGAGGCCTTAAAAGCACCACAGCATTGGCCAAAAGACTTTTCAGAACAGTTTGATTCTTGGCAGCCAGAGGTACAGCATCTATTTAAGGAAAGATATGATGCAATGGAATCTGACTACACCAAGAAAACACAAGGCCTGGCGAAATACAAAAAACGCAATGAGGCTTTAGATGAGATTTACGGCCCTTTTAGAGATGACTTTCAAAGGGCAGGCATGGATGACGTAGCGGCAACCAGACAGTTGCTTGCTGCACACAAGTATTTGAGGGAAGACCCACAACAAGCTATAAAATGGCTTGCAAAGTCTTATGGCGTTGATCTAACAGCAGTCAATGATGACACAGCTACAGAAGATGAATACGCTGATCCTCAGATTAAAAGTCTACAACAGCAGGTTGCCCAGTTGTCAGGCTTTATACAAAACCAACAAACACAGCAACAAAATATGCAACAGCAAAGCACACAGTCTTTAATTGACCAGTTTGCAGCAGAGAAGGATGAAAGCGGTAATGTGAAGTACCCTCATTTTGAGGCAGTACGCAATCGTATGGGTGCATTAATTAATACTAATGATGCTCAGGATTTAGCCACCGCTTATGATATGGCAGTCTATGCCGATCCTAAACTGCGACAAGAAATGCTTGATAACTACGCTACTAAAAAAACTCAGCAGACAGTGAAAACTGATGCAGTTAAAAAGGCGAAGAAAGCACAAAGGTCAACAGTCAGAGGCAGTGCAACTCCTGCTGTAGAAGCAGTTTCCAGTGGCATGAGTGTTCGTGAAACAATCGATTTAACTTTAAAACAATTAGCTAAAGGAGCTTAAAATTATGGCAACTCCAAATCTGAGTGAAATAATTACGACAACCTTACGCAATCGTTCACGACAGTTAGCAGATAACGTCACTAACCACAATCCACTCCTAAATAGGATGAGAGAACGTGGTAACATGACATTAGTCAGCGGTCGCGACATCGTAAGAGAATTAGAATATGCAAGTAACGGAACTGTTAGTTTTTACAATGGCTATGAAGTGCTAGATACTTCACCATCTGATGTATTAACAAGTGCAACATTCGACTACAAACAGTTGGCAGGTTCAGTTACAATTTCTGGATTAGAACAGATAAAGAATAGTGGAACAGAAGCTATTATTAATTTGTTAGAGTCAAGAATTGGTGTACTTGAGAAGTCAATGGAGAACACACTTGCAACATCATTATTTAGTGATGGAACAGGTACTTCTTCTAAAGAAGTTGGTGGACTTCAGTTATTAGTAGCTGATGCAGGCACAGGAACAGTAGGTGGAATTAATAGTTCTACATATTCTTTCTGGCAAAATTCGCAAACTACAGCGACTTCTAATGCGTTTAGTACAACTAACATTCAGGCAAATATGAATTCACAATATATTGCTCTTGTTAGAGGTACAGATGCACCAGACTTAATCGTTTGTGGAAATACACCTTATACAACATTCTTATCTACTCTACAGACTCTGCAAAGAGTTTCAGATAGTAGAATGGCTGATTTGGGTTTTACTAGCGTTAAATATTTAAATTCCGATGTGGTTTTTGATTCATCATGTGATGCAAGTAGAATGTATTTCTTAAACACCAATTATCTAAGATTGGAAACTGCGGCAGGTAGAGATTTTGTACCTGGTGATCAGCGACAGTCTGTTAACCAAGATGCTCTTGTAGTACCGATGCTATGGGCAGGTAATTTAACCTGTTCTAACAGAAGTCTTCAAGGCGTTTTACATACTTAATATAGGAGGTATTATTATATGAGTTTTGTACCAGTATTGGGTATTGACCCAACAGCAGTTAGTGACACCGCTGAATTTAGACTTGGGCAGCATGGGGCAGTGATTGATTCACCAACCAAGTTGTATAAGTATATTCAGTATGACACTGGCTCAGTAGGAACAGCCGCAGTAGCAGGCGAAGCTTGCTATTATTACACGTTAGATGGATATAAAAATAACGTGGTAACGTCTGATTTGTCAGATTCTGTAGAGATTGGAGCAGGCATTTTGCAGGCTGTAATGACTGATTTACAGTTTGGATGGGTGCAGATTAAGGGTGCAGCCACAATGACTATTGCGTTAACAGCGGGTGCTGATGGTGACCCTCTCACAAGTACGGGAGCAGGGGATGGGACGTTAGACGTTTCTTCAGCAGCAACGGATATAAACGTAGCGATTGCTTGTGATATTTCAGATAAAGAAATCATCTGTGATTTTCCATTCTAAGACAATTTATAGGGGGGCAAGGCAACTTGCCTCTCTTACTTATTTAAGGGGAGTATATGAAAGTACAGTTTTATAAAAAGATGTTCAATGGTGAGATGCGTGATTTTGTTCGCATACCGATTGTAGAATCTAGAGATGTTTTTGAAAGTACAGTTAGACCGCAGGATATACAAAGATTTCCTAAAGCATGGGCATTGTATAAAGAAAAAGAAAAAAAACCTGTTGTTGGAACAGAGTTAGTAAAACTACCAGGTATTTCTGAGGACAAGAGAGTTGAGTTAGAAGTCAAAGGCATTGAAACAATAGAAGATTTAGCAAAAGCCAAAGTAACAGAATTAGAGATTATGGGCGATGTCTATATCCAATTACAGGAAATAGCTAAGTTGCACATGAAAGCTAATCCAACGAAACCAAAATTAAAAGTTGTTGAGAAGAAAGAAACAAAATGAGCCTTTTAACGATATGCCAGAATGTTGCTGATTTTACAGGTTTTGAAAGACCAGTAACAGTAATTGACAACACCGATCCGATTGCTAGGCAATTACTCGCTTTAGCAAAGAGAGAAGGTACGCAGTTAATGAAAACAACAGCATGGCCTGTCTTATTAAAAGAACATACTTTCAGCACATCAAGTGGTACGGCTGCTTATGCATTGCCAAGTGACTTTGACAGATTGGTTAATGAGACTGCTTATAACCGATCAGATAACGATATATTTACAGGGCCAATGACACCTGCACAGTATCAATTGCAAAATCATGGCACTGCATCTTCTGGTACAACAGAAAAGTTTAGATTAAAAGCAGCATCTAATGCACTAAAGTTTGAAATAGACCCTACACCATCATCAACACAGACTATTGGTTTTGAGTATGTATCATCCTTTTACAGCCAGACATCTGGTGGTACTGGACAAGCTGCATGGGCGGCAGATACAGACACAGGAATATTACCAGAATATCTAATGGAAATGGGTCTTACATGGCGTTTTAAAAGCAGTCATGGGCTAGATTACGCAGAAGATTACAGACAATATCAATTAGAGGTTAGACAGGCTGTAGCCTCACAAGGTGGCTCACCATTATTGAGCATGGATGATGCCAGAAGATTAGTTGTTTCACCTTACAGCTATAATTTAAATGATGGTAATTATGGAGTGAGCAGTTAATGCTTCAGCCTTTAAAATCGGCAAGTCAGTATAAAGTCAAATCAGTTTCTATACCTGCCCCTTTTGGTGGTTTAAACAGTCGTGATTCAGTAGACTTTATGAAACCAACTGATGCTATTGTTATGAGCAATTTTTTTCCGACTGTGGAAAAGGTGACATTGCGAGAAGGTTATACATCGTTTTGTAGTAGCATTGGTTCAGGAGATGTAGAAACACTCATTGAACATAATGCAGGCAGTAACAGACAACTCCTGGCTATTGGCTCTAATGGCACATTATATCAGATCGACACTGGTTCGGCTGTTAGTAAAAAGACAGGATTATCTAATGGCAGATCACAGACGGCTGCATTTAACGGCAGAACATTATTTGCCAATGGTGCAGAGCAGTTTAGTTGGGATGGCAGTAGTGCAGCAGATATATCGCTGACATTATCAGACAGTACATCACAAGGCACATTAAAAGGTGTTCATGCACATAAGAACAGAATTTACTGGTGGCGTGGTACAGATCAGAACTTTTATTACTCAGCATCTGTTGATACCTTTTCTGGCAATATGACATTGTTTAATTTAGGTGTTGTAGCGGATAAAGGCGGTAATATTATTTCTATGGGTACAATCACCATTGATGGTGGTGAAGGCTTAGATGATTTACTGGCAATTATATTATCCAGTGGACAAGTATTAGTTTACTCTGGCTCTAATCCTAGTAGTGGATTTAGTCTTATCGGCTCTTTTAGAATTGCAGAGCCTGTCAATGAGCCACGATGCGTTGCAAAGTTTGGCGGTGATTTAGCAGTATCAACCAAAGAAGGTTATATAGCATTATCGCAGGTTATGAAAAATGATGTTATCGGCACAAGGGCGGCAGCGTTATCTGAAAAGATCAGAGGTACAGTGATTGCACAGGTTGCTGCAACAGGAACGACAACTGGTTGGCAGACATTTATTAGTCCAGACGGCACAAAGATATATTTTAACTACCCAACAGGTGATGGTACTGATCCATATAATCAGCACGTCTTTAACCCTATCATAAATGCATGGTGTAACTTTGAGGCAATACCTGCAAGTGTCTGGGGCAGTTTTAATGGCGATACCTATTTTGGTAGTGCATCTGGTGTAGTTTTTAAAGTTGGAGGATTTGCAGATGTGGATGCAGCTATTACTGGTGATATTGCTACTGCTTATAACTATTTCGGTGACAGAGCATCAATAAAACGCTTTTCATCTGTAGCACCAATGCTAGAGGCAAGCACTAATGTCAGTTTTGATTTTGGTATTGCAGTCGATCAAGAACCTGTATCGGCACTTAATTTAAGTACAACAAGTTTTGCATCTGAATTGGCAACATGGGATTTAGCTACATGGGATGAGTTCCATTGGGCTGATCAGGCAGGTGCAGGCATAACACAAAGAAGAAAATCAACTAGCCGTCTTGGAAGAAGTGCAGCAGTGCGTATCAAGGTGGCAACCAGTTCACAATCAGTCAGTTTTATTTCTGCTAATTTTACTTACTTACCAGGAGGCCCATTCTAATGGCATACAGTTCAGGCACATTTTCAAGATTATTTGATTGGACAACCGACAGAGATGCAGGTGTTAAGATTCGTGCAGATCGTTTCGACCAAGAACTAGATGGTTTTGCTACAGGCTTAACAACAGCTATATTAAAAGATGGTACACAGACAACCACAGCAGTAGTACCTTTTGCTTTTGGAATTTCTATTGTTGACAACAAAGCTATTACTCTTGGCACAAACTCCGATATTACAATTCAATATGATGAAACGACTAATGACAGTCTGGAGATTGCTGCGGCAGTTGAAGGGGCAGCATTAGGTATTGTTCTTAAATCTGATCAAGGCGATGATAATGCAGACCAACATAAACTATCTATTGCTGATGGTGGTACGCTTACATTAGCCAGTAAAATATCAGGCAGTTTTGTCACTTACCTTACACATACACCAAACTCTACAGTAGCTAGTTCTACTTTGGCAGTTGCAGGTAATTTAACTGTAGGTGGTTCATTAACATTAGGCTCTGGTGCAGTATTGTCAGAAGCAGAGTTAGAGATGCTTGATGGTATTACAGCAGGTACAGTTGCCGCTAGTAAAGCTATGGTTGTAGATGCTAACAAAGATATAGGAACAGTTCGTAACTTAACCATAGATGGTACATTTTCAGATGGTAACTATACGTTTGATACAAGTGGTAATGTTAGTGGTTTAGGTACTATTGCTTCAGGTGCTATTACATCTAGTGGTATTGTAACTGGAACTGGTTTTACCGCAGGTAGTGCTGTTTTAGCTGAAGCAGAACTAGAGTTACTTGATGGCTTAACTGCAGGTACAGCTATAGCCTCAAAAGTAGTCACAACAGATGCAAATATAGATACTTCAGGACAAAGAAATTTAACTATCTCTGGCGAATTAGATGCAGGTAGTTTAGACGTATCAGGTGATGCTGACATAGACGGCACACTAGAAGCTGATGCGATAACAGTTGGTGGAACAGCACTCAACACTGTGATTGCAGGAGTAACAGTTACAAATGCAACGACAGCAGCAGTAGCAACAACTG
>Ga0209337_1003970_pt1 | contig 10317 bp, 6 predicted proteins | sample LinPmetageLP53_FD_184044 | JGI IMG/M metagenome (GOLD analysis project Ga0209337, IMG submission 184044) | Marine viral communities from the Pacific Ocean - LP-53 (SPAdes) (version 2) | ecosystem: Environmental > Aquatic > Marine > Oceanic | place: Pacific Ocean | collected 2010-02-08 | reverse complement strand
TCTACTCTTGTTTATTACTAGCACCGAAATAAAACGATATGACTGCACTTGCCAAGCCACCAAGATAACCTAGTACAAGGTTAATCAACGCTTCTGAGTTCTGCTCTGGAGGCTGAAGCGTGACTAAAAATATGTAGCCCATAAAACCACCAACAACAGTTATTCCCATTATGCGAGATGTCCAATCTTTTGAAAACTTTCCTCTTGCATCTTGTATATCTGCTGTTTCAAGAGCAAACAAATCAACATCTAGTTCTTTCATCTTAACATCGAACTCTGCATCAATCTTTTTAAGTTCTGCTAGTTGTTCAGGTGTTGCAGCTTGTATAGCTTGTTCTATTTTCTTAGGTGTAGGTTCACATCCTAATGCGTCAGCTACCATCTTAGATGCCATTGATCCCATCGGACCACCTAATGCAGTACCTATTGTTGGAGCTACTGCGCCAATAATTCCTTTAACGCTTTTAAGTAAATTGAAATTCATTTTTATTTTCTCTCTCTTTTAGTTCATCGGGTGTAAATCGTATGTCGCTTCCTAATATAGTTTCTACAGATTGCATAGCTACTTCTAAAGGCATTTCTGGCATACCTACTAAGTGTGCTTCTAATAGTTCTTCGTATACTTTTCTAAACTTGTCACGCTTTATCCATGCTAAGTCTTGTTTAGTTCTCATCTTACAATCTATTCGATAAGCTCTGTCAAGATCATCTTCAAGATACATAATTAGTATATCATCCGTTAACAATCATCTGCTCCAGCCTGTCTGATCTGTTACCTACTTGTCTAGCCCACTTACTATCAAGCATTTGCTTTCCAGCTTCTTCCCAATCTTCTGCTTCCATAGCAGCTAGGAATTTTTTAAAGTGTAGAAGTTTTGTCAAGCCTAGATTAAATACCATATTAATGATAGCGCGTTGTCTGTCATCTGTTAAACTAGGAAACCATTTAAAAACTTTAGTAGCTTCTTCTTCACAAATTTTTATATCGTTGGCAAGAAGATAGTCTGATTCATCCATAGTTATACCACGCTCTTGAATATTTCTACCTACACCTAGCGTAAGAAAACCTGCCGAGCATTTGTATGGTCGTAGCTCTACACCTTCGTCACGTTTAAGCTCTTCAATTAATTTTGTTTTATCCATACATGTTCCTTTGTTTAAGTTTATTTACTAAACCACCTTTACGATAACCATAAGTAGGAAGTCCTTCTGCTAATATTTTTTCTTTCATCTCAGGTGTAATTGTTAAGACGTTAACTTTACTTGATGCATTATACTCCTCCCATCCCGGAAACATCCTGCTGCCAAAAACATCCTGCTGATCTAAATTGCTTTTCTCAAACTTACCGCCATACTTCTTAGCTAACTTTTTTAAATGCTTTGGTATTTGCACATCATATATTTTTATGTATTTATCTTTACTTGATTCAGAGTATCTATTAACCATTACCTCAGAAGAAGAAAAAGAAATAGCGTCTTTATCTTCTCTAACAGCTTTAAGTAACCATTGTTTAACTCCTAAAAGTTCCCAATCTTTTTGTAAAGGATAGTCTGGTACTCCTTTTTGATCTTGTAACAGTATTTTAACACTATCACCTAATTTATGTATATCTTTACCTAACGCTTCAACAAGCCTGTCTTTAGTTTCACTACCATAATGAGTTGACCATAGTGGATCATTAAGTATGTTGTCAATGTAGTAGGACTTTTGCGTTGGAGCTTGAAAATCTTTTAGCTTAAATGTATCTAATAAAGTTTTATAAAATTCATCATAAGGAATTCTTCCCTTGATCCTCTTTCGATTGATATAACCTTTTTCTTCTAACGCTAACTCAATGTCAAGACGTTTTTCCTTGCTTAATAAATCTCTATCTTCTAGAGCATTTAGTACACTTTGTCTATATTCCTTGCTGTCTTTTACCTTAACAAGACTTGGTTTATATATTTCTTCACCTTGAAGACGGTTGATCCCTTTTGTGTTCCCCTTGATCTTTGAATCAAGATTAACAATATCTCTAAGTTCAAAAATAAAACCCCCTATATCTTCTTCTTCTGGAGGTGTTATAAGTGGAAAGTCTTCCGGTGAACGAGCCGGTTTAGGAACACTTTCTGACGGCTTATACCTATCTGTCAATACCCTAATTTGTAATTCTGGTGTTGACCGTACCTTATATTCTCGAGGCTGCATAATTAATTCATATTTAACTTGATTTGGTTTACCTGTATAATTTTTAGAACTTATGCCATCTAACAATTTAGATACTTTATCCTTTTCTTTCTCTACTTCTTTTGGCGGTGGTTTGTAACCAACTTTTTTAGCTCTTGTGTCTAAATCATTTTGCACTTCATCTGCATGTTTAGATAAAGTTCCGTCTTTTAATTTTCTATCTCTTCCAAGAATGTGCATTAGTTGATTTTCAGAATCAGGATTAAAATGTCCTACTCTATGTTTTTGAATTGCGTTATCCCAGTTAATTGAAACCTCTGCATAATTTTTACCGCCCGGCAAATTGTAATCAATAAAAGTTTTAAAGGCTTTAGCTTTCCCATATGTTTCTACAGGTTTAGATCCTACTTGTTTATATTTTTCTTTAGAAACAATCTCAACTGGTATATCAAGTCCTCGAGATTCATTTATTATTTGTTTAAAACGTATTTTTGCTTCGTTTAAATCTTTAGGAAAATTCATAGTAAAGAAATTTCCTTTATAAAAAGCAGAATAACCGTCTGTTTCGTTACCGTAGATAAACGATTCACCAAAAGGATCATCTATAAAATTAATTTTTTTATTATTTTCACTCGGAAACATTTTAAAAATTTCTTCTTGGGTTATATCTTTCATAGGAAAAGCTCGATGTCCTGATTCTCGTATCATAGCTATAGATTCTTCAAGTGGAACGATGTCTTTATCGCCTTTCATCAATTCAGATCGAAGAACTTTACTCAAATTTAGTGATGAAACAGAAGCATCTTTAGGATTATTAAAAGCTACATGTTTAGTCATTCCTGTAGGAGTAAGTTGAGTTTCTCCACTAACTTGTATTTCTTTTTTAGAAATTTCAGGAAGAGCATCTATAAGAGAAACATCTGGATTATTTTTTAAATAATCTACAACTTCTAATCTTTCAATTTCTCTAGGTTTAATTCCTTTCTGAACTGCTTTTGGACTCGTTACAAAATCTATAGCACCTTGACCTTTTAAGTCTTTAGTTGCGTATGTTCGGATTGCTTTTAATGTAGGAGAAAATAATTTTGCGCCCACTTTACTTACTAACGCACCTGCCATATATTGTTGTCTTATTTCTCCACCAGTAGCTGCTTGTCTTCTTTCTAAGCTTCCTAATATTCCTTTTTTGTACGCTTGTCCAGTATACGGATTAGTTCTTTTTGAAGGATCATCTTTAACATTTAAAACAGGATTGTTAGTGTCTATGTTTACAGAAAATAAATCTAACGTATCATCTTCAAGAAAAGATAAAGAAGGTAACTCGTTTAATACCTTACCACCTTCTGCATAGTTTTGTCTGTAAGATTTATTATAACTACGTTCATATTTTTTTCTAGGAGAAGTTTTTCCAAACATAGATTCTTTTAAAGACTTGTCAAACTTTCTTGCTCCCTCTGTTATGTTATCGTAAGGAGTCAAACCTGTTAAGTTTTCTAAAACATTCTTAGAAGCATATCCGGGAAGGTTTTTAGCAAGAGTTTCAGACAACCCTCTACGATAAAAAACTGATCCTAAAGTATCATCTAATATAGGACCTCCTAAAGTTAACAATGAAAGAGCAGGGTTTTTACTGTACTCTAAAGAATTACTAAACCTAACACCGTGTTCTAAAGGACCTAACAAACCTACTCGTTGTATTGCTTTTTGTATAGTCTTTTGAGGATCTTTAAAATATTTTTCTCTTGATTCGTCTGATCCTCTAACATAGTTTAATCCTAAAGCAGTTCCTGTCATTAAAAGTGTAGCACTTAAAATTTTAGGAGCATTAGCTGCAGGATTAAGAACAAGTTGTCTTGCATAGTTTTTTAAAACTGTATTAGAAAAAGCAGTAGGGTAGCCTAAAAATTGAAACAATATGTCTACTCTAGGATTAGATTGAATAATAGGTTTAATAGCTTGTTCTCTAGCAGGGTTAAGTATGACTTCGTTAACAAATCTTCCTGCTCCTCTTATTAAATTAACTTGATAAAACTTTTCACTATCTGTTAATTCTGAATAAGCTTTACGAGCATCGGCTTGTTTTGCTCCGTCATCAACCCATTTAATTCCTTGTTCAATATCTATACCTAAATCAAAAAGTTCTTCTTTATATCTTCTAAGTTTTCCTGTTGCTTTAAATATATCTGTACCTGCTTTAGAAGCTTTGTGAAGCTCTTTTAAGTTAGATCTTATTAAATCTTTACCAATGTTAAAACTTGCCAGCTGAACCATTTTTGTCCATTGAGTAAGTAAGTTAGCTTTAAAAAATCCTCTTGCTCCTTTTTTAACCCATTCAGTTTGCATACCTTCGCCTGCTAGGTTTTCAACACGATCAGCTAAAGCTTCTTCTACAGCTAAAAAAACTTTGTTCATCTCGTTAAATACTTCTGGCTGACTTAAGTTGTGTTTATCTTTTAAAATTCTAGGTATTTTTTTAGTAAAAAGTTCTCCTGCTTCACCCATAGATTTTAAAAGTTCTTGAGTATATCTATTAGGTTTCCCTTTTGTTAAAGGAATAAAAACTTCTGACATACTTGAAAGAGTAGCTAACGGAAGATGAGCTACTTGTTGAGAAAGTTTAAGAGTATCATAAATACCCTGACCTAAATCAGATTGATAATAAGTTAAATCTCCTGTTAAAGTTTTAAAAAGATTTACAATATTATTTCTTTCTGTTTTCGTTAATCCTCCTTTAACACCTTTTGCTATTAACTCTTGATTTAAAGGATTAATCCATTTTTTTTCAAACTCATTAAGTGCGTTAGTATTACTTGTTATTTTATCTAAACCAAATGCTTTTTTTGATTCAATGTTTCTTGCTGCTTTTGCATAATAAGCATGAGATACAGCATGTAAATCATTAATTAAAAACTCTTTAAAAACATTTTCATCTTTAATATTAAGAGTTCTTTTACTTGTTAATATGTTGGCAGTTTCTCCATAAAAAATATTTGTACTATCCATTAGTTTTGCTATAACTTCATCAACATTATCAGGAGAAACAGCGTTTTCTTTTAATAATAATTCTTTAAACTTTTCAGGATTTTCTTTTATTACTTTTCTATTCCAACTTATAGGAAAATAATTTTCAACTCTTCTTTGTGGAGATATAAGTTTATTTTTAACAGCATGATTAAATATAGTATCATAAAACTTTTTGAGATTGTTAGCAACTACAATCTCAGCCATAGTAGCACCTTTTTTAGGTCCTCCTCTTAAAAGACTAATTACACTTTGTTGTTGTGTATCAGTCATAACACCGTTTTGTTTAGTATATAACGGAGAAATAGCTTGTTCATACATTAACTTATAATTACCAGTTCTCCAATTTATATTTTCACCAAAACTAAATTCAAGAGGTTTGTTAGTACGATTAAAAAATTCTTTACCTGCATCGTATCTAATAAGTTTACGAAGAGCATCAGCAATAGGAGAAAACTGTGCCATTGTATTAAGTATAGCTGTAGGTTTACCTATTGTTCTTGCAATAATTTTATCTTTTCTAGTTCCTAACCTATAAGCAGCCATACTTCCTACTTGTTCTAAGTATTCATCATCAGTAAACTCACTAGCTTTTTTAGAATGAACTATAGCTAATTTTTGTGCGCCTGCACCTAGTAAGCCACCCATAAGAGTACCTAAAGCAGTACTTCCTACTAACTCAGGAGTAGAGAATAGCTTTCTTATCCCTGTATTAACTTCAGTTTCTTGTCTAAAATAATTATCAAGTCCTGTCCAACCTCCTGCTTCTGCTGCAGTAACTGCTATCGCTTTGTTAGTTTGATTTTTAGCAAGCTGTTTTAAACCTGTAGAAGCTCCTTTTGCTAACGATGCCCTTGTTAGTAAAGTTGCTCCTCCAGTTATAGGAGAAGATATAACAGCAGTAAGTAAAGTAGGATCAGTAACTAAATCAATTCCTATATCTTTTGCAGCTCCTAAATATTGTTTTAAACTTCCTGTGTCTGCTCTGTCAAATCTTTTTCTTAAGTATCTATAGTCAGCTTTTTGTTCAGGAGTAAAGAGTTTACTTTCAGATGCTCTTTTAAAACCATTATATAAATTATAATCAGAGTCTCTTAAATACTCAAAAATATCATCAGAATTTTCTCCTACCGAAGTAAGAAATCTTTCTGATTTTTTTTGAAACTCGTTGTCCTGTTCTAAAGTATCTAAAGTTTCTCTAAATTTTAAATTATTATTTACAGGTTTTAAAAAAGTTTTACGGTATTCATTTAAATTCATATTGAACTCTTATTTATTTATAAGGTATGTGCTTTGTATCTCAGCATATTTTAAGAAATCATAATTTAGATTTTTCAAAGCTTCTAATTCAGTAGGATTGTCTGCAAACCATTTCATAATTTTAGGAAGCTCTTCTACGTTATTTATATTATATATTCCTCCACGACGTTTTTTATTAGTTACATCAATTCCTTTTGAGTTCCAAAAGTCAACTACTTTTATAGCTCTTCCAAAAGTTTCAGACATTAATGCTTTATATTTTTCTGGAGATAATGCTTCTTCTAAACTTTCTCCTTCAGGTATTTCTGAAATTCCCGGTAACAACGTAAGCCATGTACTAGGAATAGATTCTCTATCTTTATAATATGCTCTAGTTCTTTGACCTCCTTCAGATATTCCACTTTCAACTTTAACTACTCCTCGTTTAAAGTTTTCAATTTCTTTTCCAATAATATTAAAATCAGGAGATTGTGTCATAAAAGACATACTTCCTGCAAATGTAGTATAAACAGTTTCTAACTGCGATATAATTTGTTGCTCTTTAAATCCTTCATTATCATTTGCTCTTGTATCGTCAATAGCTCTTCTTTTACCTACATCAACTAAAAATTCCATAGATGCTTGGGTTTTTTCGTTTTTTGTTACAAAAGATTCAAGAGGTTGAATATTCAGTCCTTCTAATTTTAAAGAGTTTCTTAATTCTGCTTCGTTCTCTTCGCCTAGTACTAATATATTCATAAACTCTGTGATTTCTTTTTGTAAATCATTATCGTTTGTTGATCTATTTATTTCAACTACATCAAAATACATCTCTTCTTTAATATTTTTAAATTCTCTATCATCTCCAGTTTCTGCAGCTTTACTAAGTTTGTGTTTATATATATCAACTTTACTAGGAATATAGTTTCTACCTTCTGATTGCCTAGTAAAATATATATCAGCAGCCATTTCAAACATATCAACATTGTTTAATTGTTTTAAAGAAATATCTTCTCTTTGCAATGTTTTTTGTGTTTGTAATATTTTTCTTAATAAATAGTTTTTAGCATCTCCTTCTTCTCCTATTTCAGATAAAGCAATTTGATCATATCCTTTAGATATAGAAGAAGAAGACTTAATATAACCATTAAAAATTTGACTTCCGCTTGTCATCTCTGCTTCTGATACAGTTGTTGGACCTCTTGAATAAATATCTCCGTAGTTATTATTTAAACTTGTAGCAGCAACTTTCTGGTTATTATTATTTAAAACTTCTATAAGGTTTTCAAATTCTATAGCATGGTTTTTATTATCAAATTTACTTAAATATCTTTCTATATTTCCTTGAGAAGTTGTCCAAGTATTAAGAATACCTTTTTCTTTTTCTTTAAGTTTAAATTTAAAACCAATTAAACTTTCATTTGATGAAGAATCATATTGATTTACAATTCTATTAATAAGATCTTCTTCTCTAATATTAGGTTGTTTAGAAATAATATTATTTTTTATTTGATCAATAACTGATATATCAAAACTATCAAATTTTTCAGGATTTATTCTTTCTAGTAAAGTAGTTACGCTATTTAATATAGTACTCTCGTTATATTTTCTTTTTGGATTATAAACAGCTTGAAAATTTTTAGTTTCTATAGGAGCATAATTTAATTCTGAAGCTTTATCTAATTCTTTTATTTTACTTAAAATAGCATCCATTTGTAAAGATGTATCGTTATTATCTCCTTTAACTTTTTTCATAAGAACAGAAAGAGAATTTAAATTTTCAGGACTAAGATTTTTCTTAACTGTAGAATTTATAATACGATCAATTTCTGCAGTAACTTCTTCTTCTGTAAGTTTTCCTATATCAGAAGCTCCAGAAAATTTAACATTATATTTTTGTCTTTCAAGATTAGATTGATTGTTTATATACTTATCATATTTATTAAAAGCTTCTGCCTCATCAAGACGATTAGGAATTTGTGAAGAACGAGTTTCAGATAACCATCTTTTACTAGCTAAGTCTGTAAAATAACCATCTAAGTCATCTCCCCATTGAGTTTTTAATTGCTCATCTCTTGCAACTATTCCTGTTTTTTCTCTAAAATTAGCAAGTAAAGAAGCTCTTATAGGAGTAGCTTTTGTTTGAAAATCATCTGTTTCTTCAAGAAGTTTTTTTCCTATTTTATAATCTGCAAATTTTTTAAATAATCCTAATGCTCTTAACGTACCTGCACCTTTAAAAGATCCTCTTTGTTTTCGCAATAAACTTTTTCCTATATCGAAAGCACTACCTTTTCTTTTTTTTAAATAATCGTCTAAAACACTCATGCTCTCATCTCCTGTTTTCCTAGTAAGCTAGTAGGTTCAATAGCTTCTTCTTCAATTTCTTTAGGTCTAGCTTCAAGTAAACTTGGAGGAGGTTCTACTGTTTCTAAAAGTTCTTTAATTTTTGGATCTATTGTTTGTGCAACTTGTTCTTTATTAAAAGCACTAACAGCACGTTGTAAAGTTTTTATTTGAATATCAGGATCAACATCATTTTTATTATCTTCTAATTCTCCTGAATAAAGCTTATAATTAAAAATACCCGCTTTTTCAACTAAACCAATTATAATATACATAGTTGGTTCCATCAATAATAACATTAAATCAGGGTTCCATTTTCCTTGTGTAAAACCATGATATAAAATAACAGATGCAACGTCAGCTACAGGAACACCATCTGTAATTGACATCACTAAATTTAAATAAGTTTTTTCTTCAATTAAAGATTGTAATATAAATATATTAGCGTTATTTACAGTTGTAAACTCAGGAGGTTGTTCCCATTTATAAGGTTGTTCTGGAGAGTTAGTTAGTGACTGTCCTGCAATCGCTCTTCCTTTTGCATTTTCTGCCGCAAACATTTCTAATCCATCTGTAGGTACTGCCATTTAATTCTCCAATAAATTATACATAAAGATTTGCGCCAATAGGTTGTTGCGCCATAATATTGTTATATGTTTCTGAACCAAAAGTTGCTCCGTTCATAAACTGATTTATAAAATCATTTGAGTTTGTTGTTTGAAAACCTGCTTGTTGAAACTGTCCTCTTAAATCTTGAACATAGTTAGAAGATGCAGCTACCGTTTCAGGAGTTTGTCCTATGTTTCCTTTTTTTAAGTAATCTTGATAATCTCTAGCGTCTCTACCAGTTATAAAATCTTCAACTGTTTGAACTCCTGTATCAGTAACAGTTTTTTTAACTTTATCTTTAAAACTAACAGGAGTTTGAGCAGATCCTTCAATAATTTGTTTTGTTGCTTTATTTAAAGATGATTTATCAGATACTGTAGAAGTGTCAATTACTTCTGCAACAGGTTTAAAATCTTCAACCTTAACACCTGTTGGACCTTTAGAAGTTATAACAGGTTTTTTAATCCATTCCCATTCTCCTTTTCTACCCATTGAATCTGTTTTTTGTTCAAAATTATATTTATAACTAGAAGGAAGATTGTTTAAATTATTTTCTGAAAAAGCTGCATAGTCTTCCATTCTTATTCTATTTTCTAAAGTTGGAAATGCATCAGAAGAAAAATTATATCCTTTTTCAATTTCTGCAACTGTACCAAATCCTCTTTCACTCATCTGTTCAACAAACATTTTACCTCTACCTGCGTTTTCTCCAAACTCAGTAAGTTTACCGTTGGCAAAAAGATCAGTTTTACTAAGTTCTAATTTTGCTAACTCTTCATTACTCATAGAGTTCCAGTATTCAGTAATATCTTCTTTATCTGCTAAAGGAACATTACCTGCATCTATACCTATCATTTGTCTTGCTCTATCAATAAACTTATCAAGACCTTCCATAGCTTGACCAACTCCGGGAATTTTCTTTAAAGTATTAGTTA
>Ga0209337_1003969_pt1 | contig 10317 bp, 11 predicted proteins | sample LinPmetageLP53_FD_184044 | JGI IMG/M metagenome (GOLD analysis project Ga0209337, IMG submission 184044) | Marine viral communities from the Pacific Ocean - LP-53 (SPAdes) (version 2) | ecosystem: Environmental > Aquatic > Marine > Oceanic | place: Pacific Ocean | collected 2010-02-08 | reverse complement strand
AAGCCATTATATCAGAAGAGCCAGTACTTCCTGATTCTGCAATAAGTTTAAATGAACTACCTGCACCTTCAAGAGAAAATAAATCTGTATTAGTGCTACCAGTAACTTCAAGTTTTGCATCTGGTGATGTAGTTCCTATACCGACATTACCTGAATTATCTTCTTGTATAAGTTTTTTCCAATTACCAAAAGTTCCACCGATACTTGCATTTCTATGATGCACATAGCCATTATCTGTAAATCCTAAAGCATGGATATGACCACCTGATGAATCACCCCATTGTTGAAATGTCATTACACCATGATAAGTACCACCATCAGATAATCCATCTGTGCTATTTGCTTTAAAATCAAATCTTACACCTTTTAATCCTAAATCTGTTGAAGGTGTAACAGCTCTTGTATCGTGGACTTCAAAATTGCCATCTGTATTAATAACAATATTACTATCTACATAATAAGCTAAATCTGTTCTAATACTTCCATCAACATGAAGCTTTTGTGCAGGTGCAAAATTGCCAATAGAAACATTCCCTGAACTATCTACTCTTACTCTTTCAGTATTACTTGTATAAAATCTTACACTTCCTGCATCTTTTGCATTTAATGATAAGACACCAGTTCCTCTATGTTCTATAGATGTTCCTGTATTAGGACCACTATTTTCTCTAATAAATCTTGCACCAAAATCTGAATAAGTTGTATCTCCAATTAAATCAATGTAAGAATATCCATTAGCTTGTCTACTTGAACCAATTTCTATTCTTCTGTCTTGTCCTGTATATCCTGATAAAGAAATAGCACCATTACTATTAATATTCATTTGTTCGGTACTACCTGTAAAAAATGTATGTATAGATTGAGAATATTTATATGCTGCTTCATTACCACTTGAAGTTGGTCCAAATATGTATACTGCATCATCGTCCCAACTTGGTATTCCAATCCAAGCATTTGCACCAGTAGCAGTATCTTTAAATTCTAATCTTTGACTACCAGTACCACTTATTAATACTACTGTACCTCCTGATGAACCATCAAAGTTTACTGTTTCTAATGATGATAATGTACCTGCTACTTTAAAATCTCCATCAAAAGTAAGACTGCCTTCACCACTAATAGTAGTACTACCACTTGCAGTTAGTACGTTGTTATCAGTCATTCCAGTAACGCTTGTGATTGTACCACCACCAATTTCAACTATTTCTTGACCAGATGAATTTGTAGGGTCATGAATATACAGCTTATTAGCTGCATGGTCATATGCTAGTTCATATTGAGCTAAATTACTAGTAGTGGGTGTACCACTACCACGTCTTATTTGAATTGTATTAGCCATTTATCTTTTAATATGTGCCACAATTAATAGTAGCTCCAGTTACACTACTAGCTTCTAGAGTACCTATTTTTAAAACTCCTGGACTACCTGTATATGCACCACTTGAATTTGATGTAGAAGTAAGCATTGTAAACTTGCTTACACTATCATCATAACCGAAGAACCCTATTTGAGCACCTACTTGTGCATTTTTATATCTAAACTCAATACCCATATCTACGCCCGTATTATTAGCAGGTGCAGTATCTCCTCCTAATGTTAAAACAACGTCATCTAAAGTAACTGTTGTAGAATTTACTTGAGTTTGAGTACCTATAACTGTTAAATCTCCACCTACTTGAAAATCGCCAGTTGTTCCACAATCTCCTGCAAGAGTAATATTGTCAACTATTTTAATTGCTGTAACTGCATCGTTTACAAGTTCATCAGTATCTACAGAATTATCTTTCATTTTTGCGTTAGATACAGAATTATCTCCAAGTGCAGCTTCATTTACTGCTCCTGGTCTAAATTTATCAGATGTTACAGCTCCAGTTGAAGCACTTGTTGTGTTTTCTAATTTACTAGCTACTACAGCTCCTGTAGCAATTTTACCTGCAGTAATTTGAAAATCACCTATATGTATAGTATCGATAGAACCATCAACATATTGGTCAGAGTTAATAGAATTTGCAGCCATTTTTGCAAGTGTTATACCTCCATCTTTTACTCTAACTGCATCTGAAGAAAGTTCAACAGTAGCACCGTCTACCCCTACAGCTAATGTAGCACCAGATACTGCTAACCCATTACCACCCATAAGTGTAGCTAATCTGCTAATTGCAGATTTTCTATTAGTACCAGCAGCTCCGTCATCTACTATAATTGTATCTGTTGCAACTAAATCAGCTGCTATATCTTGTGCGTTATCTATATCTAATGATTGAATTTCTATTTTATTAGGTGCTGTAATTTTATTTAATTTACCATCAGAAATACTACCTGCTAATTGAGTATTTGATACACCTCCACTTGCAATAGTTACTGCTCCATTAGTTACAGCAAAGTCTGCTGAAGCAAATGATGCTTTACCTAAAACTGAATTAGTTGCTTTTGTTATTACATCTGTAATATCTGTTGTATTTCCTGAATTATTGCCGAAATATAGTTTATTGTCTGCAAAATTAAATGCTAGTTCACCAGATGCTAACGCAGCTGCTGGACTGGTCCCTGGAATTCTGCCTGATATATTCGACCTTTTTAATTGTATTGTATTTGCCATTAAAACTGTCCCCCATTAATGTCTTCGTTTTGCAAAAGAATATCTGCGTCTTTTACACTTATTGTTGTTTGTCCACTAGATTCAGATGTAATAATACCAGTACCTGCTACTATATCTGTACTAAAATTATCTGCTTGAGTTATAATTACATCTGAAGTACCATTGTCTATTTTTAGTTTATTGTCATCATAAAAAACAATTTTTTTATATACATCTTTAATCTTATTTGGACTAGTTAAACTTCCACCCATAATTATCTCCTATGTATTTTTTATCCTATCTTCGTAACCAGAAACTGGTGTAGCAGACTTAGCAATATCGGTATATATATTACTACCTGATAAGGCAATATCATTATAACCTGTATTGTCTTTACCCATATCTGTTGTACTAACATCAGAAATAACTCCCATGTCTTGAGTACCAATGTCAGATAAAATAGCGATGTCTGCGAAATTCTCATTTATGTTATCATTAAAGTGCTGTATTAATTCGTCAAATAATAAACTATGATTATCAAACGAAGTTAATCCAAACTCTCCTGTTCTCCATGTTTTAGCCATTAGTAACTAGACTGCCTTACGTGTCTAGTTCCACTAATTCTGTTTCTATTCTTATAAGTCTTGCCTTCTTTAATTCCTTTTTCAAATTTTCTTTCAAAGTATCCTGCTAACTGAATCATCTCTGGTTTTTGTTCATATCCAGATTGTATAACTTTATCTACTAAGTATTGATGAAATTGTTCTGGCAAATCATTTGTTTCATCCATCAAGTTAGAAGCATTGGTAGTGTCAGTAACTGTACCATCTAATGCTATTTGTCTACCAAAATGGTCTGCTTTTTTATGGTAAAATAGTGTTACTGTTAAAGCAGATGCCAAACTAGTAAATCTTTTAACTTCGCTTGCTAACGGGTCATATAAAGCTAATCCTATAGAATCTCTTTCAATCCACCATACATTTTCTTTTGTCGATTTATTATATACTCTTGAATAATTATTTGACATTAGTCTATATCCCTATACTTTGGTCTTCCTGATAAACGTTTTATAGTAACATGGTTACCACTCTCATCTTGCAAGTCAACTGATTTAATTTCTAATATACCATTTTTTAATCCGTAATATCTTTGTCCAGCTACTGTAGTAAATTGTGTAGCTTCATCTAACAATAAAGTTCTTTGACAAAACTCATCAGATGCTTGATTTAACATTTCAATAATTTCAACATTACCAAGTTCTGGATGATGTTTTTTAACCATATCTATCATTCGTTGTAATTTCATAACTAAGCTCCACCCATGTAAGGTTCTAAAAATGCAATTAAAGACTGACTAACTTTCACGTATTGAGATTCATACCACTGGTATTGTGATTGGTCTCCAGCTAATTCCATTTGATAATTTTGTAAATATGCATTTATCTTTGACAAATAAGCAGATGCTAGTTCCACATCTTCATCTTGTATATAATCACCAACAATGTTAAACCATTTAGTAATATCTACTCTATCACCCTCTGTATCAACACTAGCAGAAGCTGCAATAGTTGTTAGGTTTATATCTGTAGGTTTTCCAATAGCATTCATTTTAGTTAGTAATACCATTCCTGCTGCATACAATGTAACACCTACATACAGTTCTGGTAATAATCCTGTTAAAGCAGTGTATTCATTATCTAAAGTAAATGTGGTATCTGGTGTTACACTTCCTACTTTACCGAGTTGTGCATCTACAGGTGCAGGTACAATAGTTAATACATTATTTTTAATGTAGTATACAGGACTAGTTATAGTTCCCCTATGTAAACTATCTGGGTCAAGATATGCTCCTGCCATAGAAGGTTCACCCTCAATACAAGGTCTATCAATAGCACCGTCATTTCTAAGAACGTAATCTAATGACATTACATTTGTCAATGGCAATGTTGGTGATGAAGTATTTAAGTTTGTATTAGCTGACAATCTTTCTCCCATTTCAGGATTAGTCAACACTACAGAATAAATATATCTTACACCATCTTTTGCAAATTGGGTTGCTTGTGCAGTAATGTCTGGACTATCTATGTCGCCAGTATATGCTTCTATTTGTGTTTTAATACTCATTTACTTTCCTATTTATATAATTTAGTTGCATCCATCTTCTTTGTCATTACGTCTTTCATCAAGTTATTTGTACTAGCTTGTTGTTGACCAAAAGACTTACTCACTTCTGCAGGTTTTGTAGTTCTGGTAGAAGCTCCTGGTCCTTTACCGCCTTTTTTATATTTTGATGGTACGTATTTTTTTGCTTCTTTTTTCATACCTACTAACATATCATAGGCTTTCTTTTTTGTTTTTTTACCCATAGGTGTTTTAGATAACATCTTAGCACCTTTTAATAATAATCCTGGATTTGCCATTATATTCTCCTTTTTAGTTTAAAATTCTTTGGGGGAGTATATTGCAACTCCCCCGTATTCAACTATTAGCTAAATTTCAAGATAGCGTGTGTTTCTGGAAGTTGAATTTCAAGACCTGCTTCTGTAAGAATCATGTCCTTTCTTCCGTCTACATCGTTATTTTGGATGTTAGTTAATATTTGAGTATCTCTTGACTCACCATTACCAGCTAGTGGTCTGTAAGCTACGTTGTTTAAATCAACAACAATAGCGTGGTTTGCCCAAGGACCTCTTAATAGTGGTTCCATAACAAAGTTAAGAGTACCGTATAAGGTATCTACTTGTGTTACGTTAACACCGTTAAATAGTGATTGTCCTTTATCTAAAGAAACACCGTATGGTGAGGATGTTGGTACACCTGCTGCAGATGTTCCTACTCCTGATGCCATAGTATTTCCTAAGAAAGAAGTACCACCAAGTTTGTTAAGCCAGTTCATGATTGAACGTGAAGCAAGTACCATTTTACTACCACCTGCACCAGATTCTGCATCAAAAATATCTGACATAGCATCTACGAAGTCATCATACCCTGATGAAGCATAAGTAAAGCTTTTGACTTTTCCGTATACTTCTGTAAAAGGTAAGATACCCCATGTTTTTCTTTGTTGTGCTGTTGAACTTTCATTCACCTCACCGTAACCGAATAGTAAAGCATTCTCAATATCCATCTTATGTTCCATAAGTTTTTCTTGATATACTCTCATGTATTCGTTTGCGTCACCTCTGTAGCGTGTAGCTAAAGATGTACCAGAGAATAGAGGTACTGCAGTTTTAAATATCTGACAATATCCTTCTCTTGTATAAAACTCATCTTTCCATCCATCAGGTGCTGTATCACCTTCAGCCCATGCAGAACCAATTACTTGGCCCTTTACATTGTCTGCGTGTACAATTTTGTCTCCACTTGCTAGTGTTGTTACGTCCATTACGCCGTTTTCAACACCAGTTTCAATAGCTTTAACAAATTCAGCTGATAAGCCTGTGTCTGCTGAGTTTTGAACTGAGTCTGTTACTCTATAGTACACTATAAGGTTTTTATCGGAACTTGTACCAGCTGCAGCGTCTAACAATCCTTCGATTGCAATCATCTGTCCTGCTGTTACAAATTCTGCCTTATAGGGTCCTCCTGCTTTTCTTCCATAAATATCATAATCTACATCAATTTGGTCGTCTGCTTTAACTAGGTTAAAAGTAGCTTGTGTAGGACTTCCTCCTGCAGCGTGCTCAATTAAGCCGTCTACAAAAAAGTTTCTACGTTGCCATTGATGTCTTTTTTCTAAGAATTTAAATACAGGGTCATCTGTAGGTTTCTTAGCAATTTTAGATAAGTATGCGAAGAAAGGCGAAGCAGCTGGATTTAATTCAGCTACTCTTTCACCGAAATTGAATACTCTTCTAGTATCGTTAATAGAAACACCTTGTGGTGTTACACCAATACTAGGTGAGAATACTCCGTTTGTGTCTTGTGCCATTTTGCCTTCTCCTTAATTAAAATGGATTACGTTTATTGAAATTTCCAATCATTGAATCCATCATTTTATCTTCTATGTTTTTAGTTGGCGACTGGTCACTAGCTCCTGCCTGGACTCCGATAGGTTTCGGTATACTTAGCTTTTCATTACGTTGATTCATCACTGCAGCTTTCTGTTGAGCTTCTGGGGTTATCTGTGTAACCTGTTGTGAACCATTGTTCATTTTCAACTGGTGAAGTTGCACCAAATTATCTAACGATAATGAATCTGGTGATGACATTTGAGCAACAAAATCATTAGCTTGCTCAGGAGTGTAGTTGTAATTAGACTGTAAGTCTGTTAACACCTTCTGGTCCCTAGCTACAGCTTCTTGCTGTTGTTGTTGTTTTGTCATCGTTTGCATGACTCTTTCATTTGAAGTTGCTACATACTCTGACATAGATTCCAAATAAGATTCTTGCTTGGCTAAATACCTTGCTGATGCACTATCAGGGTCGGTTAAAGCTTCAGAACGGTCGAAGTCTGCAGGCTTTGATGGTTTAACAGGTTTTTCTAAAGCTGTTTCCTTCTCTACTGGTGCTGCTTCTGCAGGTTGACTCACCTTGGTCATTACTTCGGCCATTTGCGATTTCAACATATCTACTTCTGCTGCACGTTTATCTGCTTGACTTTGCCAGTATTGAAACTGGTCAGGGTCGTTCTTTGGTTCCTCAATAGTCTGAGTATCAGCAGGTTCATTTTGTACTACTTGTTGGCTAACAGGTGCAACCTGTTCTTGTGCTTGTCCAAATATTTCGTTAAAAATGTCTCCCGAATCAATAGTTGGCTCAGTCGTAATGCCTTCTACTAATTGCTCATCTATTTTGTCCATTGTTTTTTCTTCCATTTTATCTCCTTGTTAACTCTCTGAATCGTCTTGCATAGGCTCAAATATATCAATTTGAGATTCGGCATCTTCCATATTAGAGTTCATTAACTGTTGTTTTGCATCGTTCAACCTTGCTTTATAAAGCGTGGTTGCCATATCAGCACGATTAGATACTTTATCTAAATCTCCACTGAATTTTTCTACTTCTAAACGCTTCTTAGCATGAATCTCTTCACGAGAAGCAGTTTGCAGGTCTCCTTTGACCTTTTTCAATTCTTGTTCCATAGCTTGCATTTGTTGCATCATTTGTTTCATTTGTCCACTTCTTTCTAATACACCATCTACATCTATTAATTCTGATTTCTTCAATACTTCTGTTTGGTCGATTAATCCCATCTTATACATTTCCATATAAGTGTTTAACAGAGCCATTCTATTTGTAGGTAAAGTAGAACCAGAAATTACTACCACATCATATTTACCAGCACCAAGGTCGTGGAAACGTCTTACGTCTCCGTTTTCCATTTCTTTATAATAATTAAATCTTTGTTCTTTTTCGTCTCCATTAGGCTGTATAAGTCTAATAACTTTTTCTTCTGTATATAGTTGCTGTATTAACGGGATAGCTACTTTTGCTACTTGATTTAACATACCCTCTATGTCATCTCTTCTTGATTTAATTCTACGCTGGCCAAATTCATCTACAACTAAAGTTCCTCTATAAGTAGACGGCGCACTTTTAGCACTACCTTGCATAAGTTCAAATATACCAAAGCCATATTCTAAGTCATACTTAGCATCAGCTTCATTTTTATACAACTCATTAGGTAGTGGGACTGGGCCAGCAACAATCGGTGCACCTAGTTCTGCATCAAACTCTATAACACTAGTACCTGCTTTACTCCACTCTTGTTCTATTTGATTTAAATCTGCAGAACCTCTAGGAATTAACAATTTTACATTTGTACTTGTACTTGCATGCGCAATTATTAATGAACGAATTTTATTAATATATTCTTGCAAAGGTCTATATAATCTTACATCAGACTCAGGAAACGGGTTTCTGTGATGTACGTTCATAAGTGGGATAATAGGATAATTTTCAATAGGCATCAAACGTTCATACAACAATTTATCTCCTACAGTAACAACTTGTTTTACTCTACACTCTTCTATTTCATTACAATTAATTTCACCCATACCTTCTAACTCTTGTACGGACATTGGAATTAAAATAGTAGTACTACCTGGTATAGAATTTTCATCTTCTTCTCCAGGAACTCTTATTGGTTGTTGTGGAATAGGTTGACCTTGTTGGTCGTACTGAGGGTCTGGTAACTCATAATGAAATAAAGGACCAATAGACTCAATAACTTTATACATTTCTTCAACGGATTCTTCCTCAAAAAGTATAATTTCTTCACCTTTAATTGTTTTAACTTTCATATAAACTTTATTTAAATATTCACTATACTCTTCGTAATCAAATAAAAATTCTTGTTGAGAAAAAGGTTCATAACAATTATAGTAAGAATGTCTTTCTCTAGTATATCTTTCTATAAACTGTCTTCTAGTATGTACGGTCTCAGTTCCGTCGGTAGCAAATAACTGACCTTCTGTGGCTGCTAAGTTAGTAACTGGATAGTCATCTGATTCATCTGGATGCATTGCAGAGTTTTCAATAATATCAGTAAACTCAGGATAAATTTGCATAGATTGTTCGTCTGTCATATATGATGTAATTAAGATATGAGCAGCATCTCTTGCATACGTGTCTTTAGAGTTAGGGTCTATGTACACATCTAAAGGATTTATAGACTTTATATAAACTTCACCCTTACCCATATCGGCATCTGGGTCTTGATACACTTGAAGAACTCCCATTCCTCCTACATAGTAATCATCAATAGTTCGTTTTAATTCTTCGTCTCCTGATGATATTTGCCAAATATATTGAAATAAATCAGAAAATACTTTAGCAGTATCTCTATCTGAATCTTCTCTACCCGTACTACGAAACTGAGGAGAGTTATATGTGAGTAGTGACTTAGCTGTTTCCACAATAGGGTGTATCCTATTTACAACTATTGGTGCTTGACCACGTGATTCTAGTATGTCACGTTCTTCATTTGTCCACTGTGCACCTGCTCTAAATTCTACAGATTCTTGAAATTTTTGAGCCCATAACTCTCTAGCACTCTTATAATCGTGAAATAGCTCTCTAGTTAATTGAACTGATTCGGGTATTTCTACCTGATTAACATCACCAGTATTGTAATCAAAGACAAACTCTAAGTCATCTTTTCCTTGCGTTCTTGTGCTTTGAACTCTGTTTTGAATCTTTTTTGGCATTTATTTGTTTATAACCCTTCGGTACTTCTACCTTATCTAATGTATCTAGTTTATTAATAAAATCGTTAAAACTAAGAAAGTACTTGTTTTTATCCATAAATGTAGTACAGTGAAATTACGGGATTTTTTTTATATTTGTCAAGGATTATTAAAATAACTTCCAAGACTTAGCTTTTTTCCTTGTATACCACTCTTCTTGCTGCTGTTTCTTTTCTGATTGTTGATGTGCTGGTCTATAACAATTTTTGTTTGCATAGAAAAAACCATCAAGTAAATCATCATGTTTACCACGTGGGTACAACAACAACTCATCTTTAAATGCTTGCATATTAGATTGAATGTATACTTTTTTGTTTGCAAAGATAGGCTGCAAACTTTCTAATCTGTAATTCTTAGAAGTACGAGGATTCTCTTTTATTTCTAATCCAGGTATAAACATACCTAATTGTTCTGCTTGTTCTTTGATATATTGACGTAACATCTCTTGATAGCCAACAGATTCAATACGAGTTTTAGTACTTTTGTATTGTTTGAAGTTATTTATGATAGCATCAGCTAAATCTAGTGGGGTAGCTCTTTTTCTAAAGT
>Ga0209337_1003968_pt1 | contig 10317 bp, 8 predicted proteins | sample LinPmetageLP53_FD_184044 | JGI IMG/M metagenome (GOLD analysis project Ga0209337, IMG submission 184044) | Marine viral communities from the Pacific Ocean - LP-53 (SPAdes) (version 2) | ecosystem: Environmental > Aquatic > Marine > Oceanic | place: Pacific Ocean | collected 2010-02-08 | reverse complement strand
TTCCCGAGCTATATTGCTGTAGGTTAAATTAATATCAGCAGTATGATCTACTATGCGACGATTTGTTTCTTCTGGAACTCGTAAGTCAAAACAACGATTACCAGCTTCCATATGAAAAATTGGTATCTTTCGCCGCTTTGCAGGAATGACAGATAGACAGCTATTTGTATCTCCTAGAACAAGCATAGCGTCTGGCTGAGTTTCTTCAAGAATCACATCAATTGATGAAATTATATTTCCAATAGTATTAGCTGTACCGACACTATCTTTTGTGCTCTCAAGGAAATAATCTGGTGATCGTATATCAAGGTCATCAAAAAATATCTGGTTAAGATTAATGTCATAGTTCTGCCCTGTATGCACTAATATATGATCACAATGCTTGTCAAGAACAGGAATTATACGAGATAAGCGTATTATTTCTGGGCGAGTGCCAACGACAGTAATCACTTTAATTTTTTTCATATTTCACCTCGCAAGCCAAAGTATCAGGATGATTGCTATCATAGATTTCACTAGCCCAAAGTATAGTAACCAATTGTTTTTCCCCAATGTTTGTTACTTCATGAGTCCACCCGGGAGCAGTCTCAATAATCTGGGGTTTTGCTTCTGAAGAAATTAATTCATATGTTTCATTAGTGTCGATATTACGAAAGTTAAATCTTGCTGTACCAGAAATTACGAGGAATTTTTCAGTTTTAGTATGATGGTAATGTCCACCACGTGTGACTCCTGGGTGAGCAGTAAGATATGCAAGCTGACCAGAATTTTTTGTTTTTAGAAACTCAACAAATACGCCACGCTCATCACTATGTTTAGTTAAGTCATAAATAAATCTTTCTTTTGGTAAATAACTTATGTAAGTAGCGTAAAGGGCTCTAGTCAGACCCTTTCCGACAGATTCAGAAACATTATTTGTTCGAGAATCTTCAAAAGCTTGAATTTGAGATGATAGTTCTTTAAGTGTGACATGATATTGAGGTGTTATTTCAGGCCAGTATACGCCAGGAGGCGTATTTTCTAAGGTCTGTATAAAGCTTGTTATTAAATCGTCTACATAAACCAGTGGCAGCTCTGAAGTATTATTACTGGTAACAATAGGTTTCTTATTAGCTATATTAAAACAGAATGTAGCTACTACTGAATTATAGTTGGGGCGACACCACTTACCAAAAATACCAGGCAATCGATAAATACAGACCGGATTATCTATTTCATTATTTAACTTTTTTAATAACTGTTCAGCCCTATATTTACTTCGACCATAGGGATTATCAAGTTTAGCTTGGATTGAAGATGCTAAAATAAGTGGAATACATCTATCTGTGGATTTGATTGCTTCGCAAATTGACTCTGTTAAGCCTGCGTTTACTTGATCAAACTGACCCTCATCCTTAGGACGATTTTCTCCGGCAAGATGAACTATAGCGTCTACTGTAGGTATTATTTTTTTTAGCATCTCAGCTGAATGATCGCGTGTAAACTCTACCACTTCAAAACTATCCAGCTCCTCAAGGCGCACCTTGAGATTCTTGCCAATAAATCCAGATGATCCTGTTATCAAGACACGCATATATATGTTCCCACTAAATCATATCTCTGGATCAATATATTTACCTTTCTTCGTTGACTTAATAAAATTCAAGTTCGTTAATAAATCATTCATACCCTTCTCATCTAGTTGTTCTGAATTATATGAGTTGAATTCTTGTGCATCAGATATTTTTTTCTCACCTTCGTTCAGAAATTTATTATAACTAAGGTCGCGTAAGTCAGGAGGTATTCGGTAGTAACCACCCTTATCTTCAGCAGCAACTCTTTCCTCCCTACTTAGAAGGACCTCATGGAGTTTTTCTCCATGACGTGTACCTATAATTTGAATTTTATGGTCTGGAGAATCCATCAGTTTAATAAGAGTTTTTGTCAATATATTTAAAGTTGTTGCGGGTGCCTTTTGAACGATTATATCTCCCGAATTACCATTCTTAAAGGCATAAAGAACTAAAGTGACAGCATCACTTAGAGTCATCATAAATCTTGTCATTTTTGGATCGGTTATAGTGATAGGCTTACTATCAATGATTTGTTTTACAAATAAGGGGACCACTGAACCACGTGATGCCAGAACGTTACCAAACCGTATCGAACAAATTATTGTAGAACCGCTATTACGTGATTTTGCTACAGCAACTTTTTCCATCATTGCTTTAGATATACCCATTGCATTGATAGGGTGGACAGCCTTATCTGTACTTAGGCAGACTACTCTCTTGACGCCGCAACTTATTGCTGCCTCAAGAATATTTTCTGTACCTAAAATATTAGTTTTTACTGCCTCTAAGGGGAAAAATTCGCAAGAGGGTACTTGTTTTAGTGCTGCAGCATGAAATATAAAGTCAACACCTCGTGTAGCGGTTAAAACTGACTGATAGTCACGAACATCACCGAGATAAAAAGTTACTTTAGGGTTATTAAATCGCTTGCGCATATCATCTTGTTTTTTTTCATCGCGGCTAAATATTCGAATCTCTTTTATATCAGATTTCAATATTTTTTGAAGCACAGCATTCCCGAAGGAACCAGTCCCGCCAGTTATTAAAAGTATATTATTTTTAAACATTTTTAAGGCCTTTTACTTTTGAAAATCATTATTTTTTTTGATTTTTTGAACTTCAGCAGAAATTAAATTAATCCCATTCTCCAGTGTAAAATTGGAGCACGCTAATGTTGAACCATTTTTTGAAATTCTTTCACGAGCCGGCTGATCGAGGAGTAAAGTTTTTATTGCACCAGAAAGTTCTGATGGGTTTCTTGGGCTGACAACTAGGGCATCGCGACCATTAACCACATAGTCCTCAATCATTCCTACCCTTGTTAGCACACAAGCTAAACCTGCACTCATTGCTTCGATCATTGAGTTTGGTAACCCTTCGCTCCACGAGGGTAGCACAAAGATTTCACAGGCATCAAGCAACACGGCCTTTGCTTTTTGATCCACCCACCCTGTAAAAGTCACATATTTCTTAAGCTTGTGAAGCTCAACAAACCTAAGAGCTCTAGCTAACGCTCTACCTTTTCCACTGAAGATCATATGAAACTTAATTTTTTTATCACGTAATATAAGAATGGCATCTAGTGCATCCATGATCCCTTTAGAATCCTCCATATGTCCAAGATATAAAATTTTAGGATCATGGTCAGCTTTTTGGTATTTTCGACTTGCTCCTATAAGCAGATGTTCTTCCGTAGCTGTCCAGTTTGGAATTATAGGGGCAGTTGAGGCTTCAAAACCTAACTCTTTTATTGCAAATTTTTGAAACGAGGACCCCTGACAAAGGAAAGTGCTTGAGCGGCCGATAGTATATCTGATAAAAGCTGCAAACCATTTTTTTGATAGGTACTGATTGATTATTGCCCCTGCACGAGGAAAAACCATCACTGGGACCTGAAACAGGCGAGCAAAACAAACCATCACGCCTTTTTCAATGGCACTCGTACCCTCCCCCAAAAATATTATGGACACATCTGGTCTGTAAAAGATCATCCGAATATTGAAAACAATAAGTCTTTTGATAGCGAATAAGAGTCTTATCAGGAAATGAGGAGTTGGGACTGATATTTGCGATGAGTCCAACGTACTAACTAAATATAAGTCAGAAAATGAGGATTCTAAAAGCGCACCACATGCAGTGACTTGACCTCCATAAATTTTTTTATTTGAATTAGGAAACCCTCCAACTATAAAAATTTTTGTTTTGTTAATTGTAGCTTTCATATAGTTATTAAATACTTTTATTGATTTATTTTTTTAACAACTTCTTCATATTTATCTAGCATCATTGATAAAGAAAAGTTCTGTTCTGCAAATTTTCTAGCACCGGTAGTCATATCCGTCAGTGCGTCTGTTGAAATAGACAAGCGGCGTTCTATGGCTTTACAAATATCTAATGGTGATAAGGGGTCACATAAAAACCCTCGGTCTTCAGATTCTCCTAATATTTTTACATTGTCAGAAACATGTGATGCTATAATTGGGCATTGATTTATCATCGCCTCACAAATCACATTAGGTAATCCTTCATATATACTAACCACTATCAGAGCACCTGCATTAGCATACAAATTGGCGACATCTGAAATCTCCCCAAGAAATTTAAATTTTTTATTTATCTCTGGATTAAGCTTCAAAAAATCTAACATTTGCTGTTTCATCAACCTATCTCTATCTCCGGTATCATCTCTTCCAGCCCAAGATACGTGTGGAACAAATTTGTTTCGGTCATAAAATATCTGTAATGCCTTAAGCAGCCTAACGCCATTTTTTGGATATGCTATACGCCCAACTACAATTAGTTTTAGTTCTGAATTAGTGCGTATCTTGTTTTCTTTAGATGGAAGAATTGTATAGCCATTCCAGATAGCTGAGACTTTCTTTTTCATACCAGGCAGGGCTGCAACATAATCAGATTGAGTAATACTGTTACAAATTACATAACTAGAAAAATAATTTGCTAGGTTTGCTAAAAATCGTCTTATTTTGGTTTCGGCTTCGTTGGTTATACTCACTTCGCAGGCGATATGCTTTATTCTTCTATTGAGTCTAGATGCTATACAGCAATATATGTTGGCGGTTGTCATAACACTTATTACTGTATCTACTTTAGACATTGGTGTTTTCAAAGCTTTGACAATCTTCCAACTAAAACCCAGATGGGTATTACTTGCTAAAGATTCAACTAGTATGCCTGGCGCTAGGTGGTCTTTAAAGAAGTTTGAATTTGGTCTATACAAAAATATAGTAACTTCATTGGAACATATTAATCCATTAGCAATGTTGACTATCTGTCGTTGGGCTCCTCCAGATCCAAGGTTGTCGATAACAATTAATATTTTCAGGAAAAATCTCCATCTTTTATTTGTTCGTATTCATCTTCGAAATATTGGATGACAGGAATAAATTTCATGCTTCCCACTATCGATAATAAATTATCAGTACAAGCACAGGAGAAAGGTATCTCTTTACGCCTCAGATCAGCTGTATGGATCTTTACGCCAAACACTTTTTCAGCTGCTTCAATCACAGCACTTACACGGGTCTTAGAACCAGTACCAATATTTACAATTGAGCTAGATTCAGATACTAATAAACGTTTATATATTTCAACAACATCTGAAATATGTATGAAGTCACGAAGTGATTCGCCGTTATTGATTAATGTAAAAATATTTTTTTCTACAATTGAACGACCTATGGATGAAACAACTGAAAAATTATCAAATCCACCATACATATTAAAAATTCGTGCTATCTGTAATTTAATCGAGGTATCCGCAAGATGCTCTTTGATAAATAACTCAGATGAAAACTTTAGGCTAGCATATAAATTAGTGATATTAATTGGATCAGTCTCTTTCGCATTTAAGTTTTCTCCATAAACTGCAGAAGAGCTAGTGAAAATGACCTTATCAATCAGATGCTCTAGTTTTAAGCATACAGAGACAAAATGAGACAAAATTTCAAATGAATATTTAGCGTAAGCCTCAGGTTGATCTCTTTTTCCTAACAAAGAGCTCTTATAACTTACATTATAAATTATAGACGATTTTCCAGCTTGCTTAAGTAACTTAGTAAGTTCTTTAGTGTCATTGCTTGGAATAAGCTGAGCTCGTGGCATAGATTTTTTTAAGTTTTTAGATAAATTCGCGCGGCTTCCAATAATAAATATATTTTTATTCATTTTGCTTCAGTCATTAATTAATTAAAAATTTTTCTGTTTTATCTGCATTTTTGATCCATAGCCCAATTATGAGAGCTAGGAATAACCACCAATCTTTTAGAGTGTAAACATTTAGTGACATCGCAGCTAAACCAACTATTGGTCCAAAGCATAAAATTACATACATAATATTGCTATTTAAAGACCAAACCCCATATTTTTTTAATTTGAGTAAGGGAAGTATAAAGGGGGCCAGCAGTATAAATAATCCAATTATTCCACTTAAAATATACACATGTATAAATAAGTTATGTGGATGGACAGATCCTATCTTTAAAAAATGCGATATCCTCTCAAAATTATCGTTTCCGATACCGAAGAATATATTTTCTTCTAATAAGTCATAAGCAAGCATCCAAGAACTCATTCTTCCACCTAGACTAAGAACAGAATCATTTGCTGAATATGTAGAGAAATGAGTTCCATCATTCTTTAAATATCTATACTTACCGTCCACCTCTACAATCTTCAAAGATATAAACTTTTTCAGAAATTTAATCCCTTTATCATGCAAATCGGCCATATGGATTTTTTTAGGATCTACTATTTCACGGCAAGGGATATTTTTTTGTAACGGGTACGAGGATGATATCCTCGTAGAAATAATATTTAGCGCTCTATTCGAGCAATAAGACTCTCTAAAACCATAAGTAGATAGATACTGTAAATTATTCAAATGCTTTAAAGATTTTTCTTGTTGTTCTAGTAACTCTCTAAAATTTACGGTTTTTAATAATTCTCTTGAAAACTCTTTATTTTTTAATAGTTCTCTTACAGATTCTTGGGTTGCAATTGGGTCTTTTGCAGATTCTTGGGTTGCAATTGGGTCTTTTGCAGATTCTAGGGTTTCTGATTTTAATCTTAAAAGTTTTTGGATTTTATGTGATTCTTTTCGATAGTCGTAGTTTTTTTGTAAAACTTTTTTCGAGATATCAATTTGATCATCAATTATTTTAAAATCGTTGTCCTTATAGTCAATTTGTTCTATCCCATGAAAACTATTGTTACTTCCTATATCAGTCAGCTTTCCTCTAAGAGTAGTATTTTCAGATCTCGCAAAGTGTAATTCCTTATTATTGTATATACCTGCTCCAGATATCACTATCAAGGAAGCTAAAAAAATTAACAGCATCGATTTTATATGTATATTTTTTAAATAAAAGTATATAGATAAAATTATAAATAAAACGAAAACACCTAATACAGAACCTCTATTAGCTGTGTAGGTAATACCATAAGACATAAGAATAACCACAAAAAATAACAAACAACACCTTAAAGGTCTATTTTTGTTTAAGTTATGTGCTAACAGATAAATAGACAAACCAATGGTGCATAGAAATCCATATGCGACGTCATTTGGAGCGCGACCAAAAACGCTAAATGAGTTATCGATGACTATTTCGAGATATCCATTTGAGGTTATTTGAAAATAATAATCAAAATATTCTAGTGGTGGTTTGGAGATAAAAATTAAGCATGTGATGAGCTGACCTAAAATATAAGAAACACCGAAAACTGTGATGAGGTTAACTTTTCCGTACCGGATAATTGTAATCAGTATAGATAAGATTATTACATGTAAGAAAGACTTAATATGAAGCCTTTGGGAATCGAAAAGAGCAGATTTATTAATTTCGACATCAATAAAAAAAATAGCTGCTAAAATTAATAAAGGCCAAAACGTAAATAAATCTTTCTTGGGTTTTAAAGAGCAATTAGCTGCAAACGTTAAGGTCAAAACGATAGCTAAGAAGTAACTGGCTGTATGACTGGTACCTATTATATTGACTTGAAAAGGGATAGAAAAAATGTACAAACATGCACAAGTTTGTAAAATTTCATCGTCAAATTTTTTTAGAAATTCGTTAATATATTTTGGTAGCTGAGTCATAAATTAAATTATTATATACAAGATTGATTTTCTATCAAAAATACCGTGTTGTTGTTCAAAGAAACTGATAATTAATTAATAAAATTTATACCCAAAGATAGTTTAGTCTATCTTGACGCGATAATTTTTACATTCTTCCTACAACCTAGTCTTTTCTGCAAAAGATGTATTTTCTATATCTGAAGAAAAAAAATTTCATGCATATCTTTTATTGCACTCATTTTTTTTGGTTTAACTTATACTATATTTGAATAATTTTCATCTATATTGATTAATAAGTTGCCTCAATCTCCAATAACTCCAAAATATGGGTTTATATAGAATTGACCATAGATCCAAGGAGGTTTTTTCTTTTAATGCATCAGTTATTGAAATAAAATTTTCAGAAAAATGTTTACGAGCAAGATTCTTCCTAAGATCAGAAAACTGCTCACTAGTCATAGAATTAGGATGAAGGCATATTGTCCATATTCCCAAAGGTCTCCACTTCGGCCACCAAAGTTGCTGGGGAACAAATGTTATGTCCTCATCTGTAAATGGAAAGCAAGCAATACTATCACTTACTATCCTGATTGGTGTAGAGTTTTTTAACGCCTTTAGTGTGTTATCGTCAAATGAATGGCCCGGAGCAATCCAAACAGTAGGGAAGACATCATGTTTAACAAATTCAGTGTAACCTTTTTTAATTAGATCAGCCTGTTTTTGAAAATCATATCCTGCAAATTCTGATCGATCATGAAAAGGTAAAACAAGATTTTCTTTTTTGATATCATGATATGTGTGTCGATACCCATGCTGGGCAATAGTCCAACCTTTTTGCTCCCAGTTTTTTACCTTCTTCCAAAAATTTTTATTTTCTTTGTCAAAATATAGACTTGTATCACTATTACATGGAATAACTGCAACTACAGGCTTAATTTTAAAATCATCAAGCAGTCTCTCTATCACCGACCATTTAGCTTCATCTTGAGTCTTACATGCATCATCAAGTCGAATTAAATACTTTGCTTTACTCGTTATCATTTTTTAAAGGCATCTTTATATTGGTGTGGTTAAAACTAATTTTTAATTTAAATGCTTGTTTCTTGTTGAAATTGCATTATTCGATGCATCTGAGAAATATTGAGAGTGATATGACTAGCAGGCAATACCAATAAAAAATCGACAGCTCTGTTGAAGTAAATGTCATCACCTTTTGTCTAGCTCTTCAGCAATGCTTTTAGCAAGTTTTTTAGGGTTATCGGTAAACTTAAAACCTGGTCGCTCAGTTTCAGTTGAAATGAAGCAGATAACTAATAAATTTGCAATTATTGTCTTGTAAATCTAGGTGATATTTGACTCACATATAAGTTAATATAATAAACTAAATTGCTATAGTGATTCTAGAAGTGCTCTTTTTTAAGCCCATTTTATTAATAAAACTCTCCATATAAAAAATTAATTTCTTCAAATGTCGAACCAAGTAAATCTGCATATCTGGAAAGGGATGTTCTGTCACCAATTAGTTTTTTTTGATGGAAAAGCATTTCTCCCTCAATTATAACTTCGCTATTACAAACAATTGAACGAGAAAAATTTAGATCAATTAAATACCCCTCAAATTTTTTATAGATATACGGACTGGATCCGAAACCAGGATGAAGCTTCAGGGCAAATGGCTCCTCTATTCCGGAGGCCATCTTAATAAGAGACTTTTTCCATTCGCTTTTAGGAAGTCTAGCAGGTGTAGGCATCAACAAAATGGTCTTGAACTCTTTAAGCAAAGGCTTATAAACCTTTTTGAAATGATCAAAAGATTTGAGAATATATTTTTTTTCCATCGGTGCAGTTTTAAATGATTTTTCTGAAATTCCAACCCAAAGCAAACCATCATCTCGCCAATAGTTGGTATGCTTGTAGGCAGGAATATTTTTAATTACAGGCTGGTGGTCTGATCCTGATAAAAATAATGGGTAATCTTTATATGTTTGGTCACCATCTTCTACATAAACATGACCCCTACAGTACTTAGAGGCTACTATCTCTCTAGACATCTCATTAAGCCATGGTGTATAGAAGACAAATAGTTTTCTATTCGATTCAATAGTTCTCTTAACAAGTGCTTTATAGGATAAAGTGCTAATTAAACGATCGCCTATCTTCTCCAGAAAACCCCTTTTACAGTCTATAAATTTCATTCCCTTAAATACATTGAGCGCAGAGATATCCCTCTCAAATAATATTCTTATATCATCAAAATTTATGCTATTTTCCTTTATGTATTCATATACAATAACCGCATTAATTTGATTGGTTACAGAAAAAATATGGAGTTGATTTTTATCTCTATAGATTTTATTTATCATAATTTTTTGGTAGTTTTTGTTTAAAAGGTCTAACAAATTTATTATGTAAATTGAAGTTGAAGCTAGTTCTGATTTAACAAATCAGCGATTTCAATACCTTAAATTTGTAAATCCTATATCGTAAAATTGCTGAGAACCCGACTATGCATTTTGGTTGGCTGTTAGAGAAGTAAGCTAAATATTACAAATTTTTTCTTTAAAATTTTATAGTAGCTTTTTTGTTAAAAAGTATTAAATTTAAACTTGATCATCATTAACTGTAGGCGTAAGTTTTAGCTGAAAACTATCTTCAACAGACATT
>Ga0209337_1003967_pt1 | contig 10319 bp, 3 predicted proteins | sample LinPmetageLP53_FD_184044 | JGI IMG/M metagenome (GOLD analysis project Ga0209337, IMG submission 184044) | Marine viral communities from the Pacific Ocean - LP-53 (SPAdes) (version 2) | ecosystem: Environmental > Aquatic > Marine > Oceanic | place: Pacific Ocean | collected 2010-02-08 | reverse complement strand
TATCAAAATCTGCTTCTGTTAAAGTGCCACTATAACCTCCACCAAAAAAACTTTCTTTTAATTCATTAATACCATCTATACCATCATTGTTTAATCGTTGATAAAGACTAACTTTATCTCTTCTGCCTTTTCCAATATCCATGCCTTTAAGTATTATTTCTAAATTACCTTCATCTTCTTGTCTTGCCCTTTCTGCATTTCTAGCATTTCTTCCATATACCCTTATTTCTGCACCTACCTCGTCACCTATTCTTTGCCTTGCGCCATACATGTCTTTTAAATCTTTTACTTTATCAGTAAATTGCAAAGTTTCTCTTCCTAATATAGGAGTTTTAGTTACAGGATTTACTGATAGTAGTTCTCCACCAGAAGTTTCAAATCCCTCTGCTTGAGCAAAGAAATAATCTATTTTAGAAAAATCATCTTCACTAAACTTTCTACCCATGTGTATTCTATGAGCTAAAACTGTAGTAAGGTAATCTATACCTTCTTTTCTTGAATTAAAAAAAACATCTAACTTACCTGCAAGCCTGTCAGGATCAGCTATCAGACCATCTATAAGTGTATCATGTATTGTAAACCTAGTTTCTATAGGGGCACCTGAACCTTTTTTATCCGTTTCCATAAATTCTCTACCTAAACCGCCCTTCCAATTTTCGGAAGCTTCTAGATATGCTTTATTAGCCGCTTTTAAATCTTCCCTTGTAGAATCATCTAAATATTTAGTTATATTTACAGCATTTTCTCCTGCATCATGCCCTTGTATACTTGTTAGGTTTTCTTTTTGGATTGTTCTAAACTGAGATCGTACCCTCAATAAGTCATCCATAGTAGTATCTACGTCTACATATATTTCTATAGGCTCGCCAATAGCATTTCCATTAGAATCTGTAGGTGTAACAGTACGTTTTACAGGAGCACCTCCTTTTTTAAATAAACTATTTATACCTTGCCAATGAGGGTCCATAATAAGTTGACTGTCTGGAGTATCTGTACCTTCTCCTGCTAAGGCAGCTTGCTTTACTCTACGCATAGCAGGCGTATCAAAATCTAATATTTTAAGGTCTTCATATACAAAAGTACCTTCAGGTTCACCTCTAGCTTGTACTTTTGTTTTCTTTACATTATTATATAAATCTTTCATAGTTCCTGAGTCACCAAAAACATCGTCATATCTAGCTCTAATAACTTCTAAAATTTCTTCTCCTAAAACATTCATGTCTGTTTCTCTAGTGCCTCTAGAACTACCAGTAATTTTAGTATATTTGCTTTCATACTTTTTAAGAGAAGGTATTCTTCTTACATCTATTTTTCCTATAGAACTTTCAAGGTCATATATATCGTCTATGCTAAAACCTTGCATCTCACTATCGGTTCTAATTTGTAATTTATCTAACTCAGCATCTATAAAATCGTACTTATCTTGAAATTTTGCAGTTTGTAATTTTCTACCATCATCTAATTTTGTAAGTACTTCTAATACTTCAGTGTTAGGATTACCTGCATCGTCAACACCCATAGTCTTTACTATTGCTGCATGCATGTTAGATAGTTTTGCTAAGTTTCCTTCCATAGCACCTAGCATTTCTAAATAATCGTTGGCAAATAACGAGTCTATATTTTTACCAAATACACCTAAATTAGCTGCTTCTTGCATTATGTCTGTAAATTGAGCTAACATAGTGTTACCCATGTACATGTCTAAATACATATCTAAATCTTCTAAGTCTTCTGCATTTATAACAGGTTTTCCGTTTGCATCTAATGTTTCATATTTTGGTTTAAGCCTTCCGTCAGCATCAAAAAAAGCACCTCTTAATGTATCTATATCTTTATTAGTAGCTTCTACTTCTGTCATTAACCTTTCATAAAGTGGTTTTGTTTTTGGATCATCTCTAAGTTTGTGTACCATAGATATAAATTTAGAAACATTTTTTACACCTTTATCATTCATACCAATTACATTCATTTTTTTATTGTAAGCTTTTTGAGCATTAGCGTATGCAATTTCATCAGCAGTACCATAGTTTATAGTGCCATCTGGATTTAGTTCTTTAGTATTAAGCCTAGGGCTGCCTTTTATAAATTCATCATGTAGATAACCGTCTTTATATATTTTGCCATTTTCATTAAACCTACCTGCAGGAATAGCGTTGTCAGGCATAGCATCTATAGTACCGTTTAATTCATCAAGTAACTCAGGGGGCATTTCTTTATTGTATTGTAAATATCTATCTGTTCTCATCCTTAAATTTTTTTGAGTACCGAAAGGATTATATGCTAAATGCACAGCAGCACTAAATTTGTTAAAGCCTTGAGACATTGCCATACCTAAAAAAGGAGCAGATACACCACCAAACAAACCTGCACCAACAGTAAACCAACCATTGTTTATCCACGTAGATTCAGGGTTTTGTAGTTGAGCTACGTAAATACTAGTTCCTGAAAGAGCCGCACCTAAATTACCATATTGGTATAACCTTTGTGAAAATCTTTTTGCTTCTGGACCATACACTCCTGCCATACTAAACAAATGATCGTGTCTTGCAGCCTGACCTACAATAGGTAGAGCTTTATATCGCCCTGCAAAAAACCCAGTAGTACCTGCATCTTTAAGTGTTACTAGTCTTTGTTTATAAGTTAAACCTGCTAACTTGCTTATTTCGGCTGTTGCTGCTGTATCATATATACTATCAAAAGTTGTAGGATTTCTAACATCAAAAATACTTTTAGGATTTTTAATCATATTTGGAAGGGTTAAAGGATCAATAGCAGCTAACCTATCTCCTTTAAAAAGAACTCTTCCTTCAAGTAACTTACCAAAAATTAACATTTCTCTAACAGTTTCAGTAGCTGAAGACACTGCATGGCTACCCATAAGAGCACTTCTATAAGTTATATGATTATCTATATTTTCTCTGTTTTCTCTACCTAATAAAAAACGTTCTTTTGCTAAAGCCTCTGATATTGAGGCATCAGATTCAGGGTTATAAATAAAACCGTTAGCAGTTGTTTCATCAACAGCGTCTTCTCTTCTTTGTTCTGCTGAAGGGTTAAAATAATCTTCTATTTCTTCTCCCACCCCCTGTAATTTACTTTTACCAAGTAAACCTAATCCCCTTAATTCCTGATACATACTAGGAAGATTTCCTAAAGCTTTAAATCCTGCACCTATTCCTGCATCAGTTAAAAAATCTACACCTTCTCTAGCCCCTCTAACTCCTGAGTACATGTAACTTTCTCTGTATTTAGCATCATTAGTAGTTTGTAAAAGTTCTATTCTTCGTTTTATTTCTTCCTGTATTTCTGGGGAAACATCAGGCAATGCATTTTTAAGGTCTATAGTTTGATTAACTTGATTGAGTTTTAAATACTCATTTATACCATCGTAATCATATTCTTCTTTCATAAATTTTGTTCTTTGTGCATCGTCAGCTACAACTATGTTACCATCGCCCATATCTTCTGTACGTATGTTGGCAGAAGCTTTTCTGTAATTATACCAAAGGTTAGTGTTTTCATTGTATTGATTTATTTCAGGATTAAAATAATAATTATTTAATTTAGTTTTATCTATATCATTTATATTATAAACATCTTCTGTAAGATATACATCAGCCCCTTTATCAGCCGTAACATTATCCATATGCCTTTCATATAACACTAAACTAGCAGGTTTTGGTCCTTCTTGTCCTCCCTCCATCCATAAAGTAACATCGCCTTTACCACCTGTTCTTTTATCTAATTGGTCTGCAGCCGCAAACAAAGCAAGTCCTTTAAGTCCGTATTGTGTTGCTGTTACTATTGACATGGTTTACTCCTAAGTTCTTTCTTCAGAATTAAATTTAGTTACGTCAAACCTATTACGACTAAAGAGATTATCATCAGACGTTTCTATAGACATAGCAACTGGTTCTGGTTGTGGTTTTTCTTTTGGTATAACTACCCTAGTTGTGTTTTCTTCATCTACTTCTTCTTTTATAGTAACACCAGGCATTGTATATATTTCAGCAAACTCATCTGCATATATTATATTTTCCCATTTTCTAGCCTCTACAGCTTGCCTATCATCTACAAGCAACATAAAATTAGAATATTGATATGGGTTTTTTGTAGGAACGTTTAGTTCGTCACCCATGTTTTCATAATATGTAGGCTGTGCATTATAGTAAACACTAAAATATCTTTTTGCAGTTTGAAATGTGTTTGTATAATTCCAACCTTGATTAGTATCTACAGCTTGTAAAGCAGCATATTCTACAGCATTTCTTCCTAAAAAATCATAAGCAAGTTGCATCCTATCTCTAGGTTTTGCAAATGCAGAACCTGAAGTCATATCTATACCTGCTTTTAAATCTGCATCGGATATTCTAGCTGATTCTGATTTTCCGCCTTGAGTAATTAAAGCTGCTGCATAACCATTCATAATTTTTAATGCACTTAATATTTCACTAGCCTTGGCTGTTTTATCAAATATAGTTCTATTAGCCCCAGTCACTGCTTTTACCACATCACTATCAGCATATGTTCCTAGTGTTTTTAAAAGACCGTCATTAGCTTCTCTTATAGCTAATACTTGATCTGCTTGACCACCTTTACCAAAAACGTTACTAAAGAAAGATACTATTCCACCTGCAACACCTTCAGGGTCTAAAAAACTGTCTGCACCTACAAATTTATTAAATCCATCTGCTACTGCTAAGTCTGCATATATGTTTAAAAATCTAGCTAAACCTACTCTACCATCTTCTATTTGTGCTAATCTTGCAGAGCCTGCTTCATAATTTTTTTGAGACGTTCCTTCACCGTTGTTGTAGTTTTTTTCAGGTAAAGCAGTAAACGTATTATTCCTTGTTTCAGCAGCAGAATCATGGTTTGCATGATATATATTATTTCTAAAAGTTATAGAATCAAAACCTGATTTAGCAGGCACTAACTCTACAGCACCTGTAGAAGGGTTATATGTAGGCATATCTATAGTACTTGTTAAATTAGCATTAAATACACCTTTTATAATGTTTACATTATCTAAATTATTAGGATTTATTGTTTTAAACATAGAGTTTAGTAAGGCAGGAACAGCATCTGTTCTTGAATATTTGTCTTCTTCATTTATTGAAGAATTTTCAAATCTATTAAAATTATCAGGTTGATTTCTTTTAGGATTTACGTATAGGTTAGGTCCTATACTTGCTTGTATACCTTTAGTTAAATCTAAATCTCCTTCATAATTAGCAGCATCTTGATCTGTAATCCAAGAGTAATCACCTGTATTATCATCTATTACAAATGTGCCGTTTTGCCTACCCTGATTATATATAGTAGTGTCTCTACCATCAATAGCTGTTAAATATTCTCTATATATATCTTTATAATTTTTTGAATTACCCATCCATGAATACCTTGATGGTTTTACAGTAACACCAGTAGCAGCATCTTGATATCCTGAAGTCCTAGACATTAAATAACCTTCTGTTATTTCACTAAAATAATTTTCTCCAAACGCTTCTTTAGCCAAACCTAACTTTTTTCTATTAGGGTCTGTATCTAAAGAAAATAATTGTTGATTTACTTGTTCTCTTTCATTTTTTGTAAGATCATAACTTAATAATCTTTGTAATTCTATATCTCTTTTTTCTGTAGACATACTTTTCCAAGTAGAAGGTTTTGGTACTTGTATTTCTCTAATGTCTTTTCCTTCACCTATTTGTATTCCTGCAGAAAGTCGACCTTCTGCTTTTGTAACGTCTTCTCTACCTGTTGTTATTTCTAGTTCACGTTCTTTTAACTTTGTTTGTAACTCTCTATTAAGTCGATTTTGATCTGCAGTAAAGGCTCTATCTCCTTGTTTTGTTAAACGGTCTTGCTCTGCTTTTAAATAAAGTAATTTTAAATCAGAAGCAGTTTTTGCTTTTGCGTCTTCATCCTTACTATAACCTTCAATGCCTGCTGCTATTGCTGTTAGTGCTCCTAAACCCATTTTACACCTCCTCCATTTCTAAAAAACTACCATCTGATTCCATAGGCATTTCTTCTTGTCTTCTATTTATTTCTTCTCTAGCAATCATCTTACCTTCTTCTTCTTGTGCTCTTTGTGTAAAATCATCTACAAACTTTTTACCTTTAACATACCTAGCTCTTTCAGGTCTTAGGGCTTCCATGTTAGACATAGTTTCAGCTTCTAGCTGTCTATCTCCTTCTTCTTCAGACATAACTTCATCTGTAAATGGAACTACAGGTATTTTTAATTCTAAAGCTGTTTTAATTAAATACAAAGCTATTACAGGTTTAATTATCTCTGCTACATCAGGAGTAAACTTACCTTCCGCAACCCCTGCTACAGCTAAACTATTAACAATAGCCTCTACAGGATATCCTGAAGCAATAGCACTCATCATCTGTTCTTTAATTTCAGTCCTTTCAAATGTAGCTAGTATTTCGTCTACAGCTTGTGCAGGGTCTGAAGTTTGTGCAGGTTGTTCAAATGATGCATTTTTAGGATCATCTGTTAAAGATTGCCCAGGAACAGGATAATCTAAAGGGTCTAATTGACTTACGTCAGTTTCTCCGCCTACAGCAGATGGAGACATTGTTTCTGGTCTAGTCTGCATTATTAATCTCCTAATTTAATTGTTAGATAACCCTCTGTATCTACTTGAGGGTCTACGGATATTGCATCTTGGTATTTAAAAAATTCATTTTGTCTTGTCATACCGCTTGCAACACTTTCATTTGGATTAAGTACTTTATTAGTTAAATTTTCTATAACAGCTTGTGTAGCAGCTGCACCTGCACCTGTTGTAGTATTAGTATTTAAACTTACCATTCTTGCATCTACGCCTTCAGGAGCTATACTAGAACTTAAAAAACCTTCATCTGCTTTATTCATATCTGCTTGATACAGAGCCTGCTGTTGGCTTAAAGCTAATTGTTTTACCATTTCATCAGTAGCATCAGGATATTGTTGTCTTATCTGCATTTCAAGTTCGTTTATACCTAAAATCTTACCTGAAGTATTTAAATCAATAGCTCCATCAAGAGTGATTACATCTTTAATACCTCCTGCAACATCTTTTATAGGGTCTACTACATAGTCTACCACTACATCTTTTATAGGTTTAAAAAAATTATTTATACTGTCTCTTAACTTTCCTGCCATTTTACTTTCCTAAAGTTGTTTTACCCAATCCCAAATACCACCGCCTATTTTACTCCAAGCATCTACTTTTACTTTTTCGTTAAATAAACGATTGTTTACATCACCAGTTAATCCTATTTTAGCTAACTCATGTGCAAACTGTTCTCTATTTAATCCTTTTTGATTTAACCAAGTAGACTCATCTCTGTAAGATTGCCACACTCTATTTAAAGCATTTTGACTTACGTTTAACGTATTAAGAGCATTTTGCCTATTAGCTTCATTTTGTGTTGCAGTATTAACTGTATTTATTTGCCTACGCCAAGCTGCATTAGACTGATTAATCTGTGCTTGCATTGTAGAATTAAATTTATCTCTAGCATCAACAATAGATGTATTATATCTTGCTTGAGCATTTTGTTCGTTAACATTAAATTGTCTCATAGCTGCTACTCTATTTTTATTTTGGTCTACTACAGTAGCTCCTAACTGTTTAAAAAACTGTTCTACTTGATTTTCAGATTGAGCATTAAACTGTTTTCTAGCATTATCTGCAGCAGCATCTGTAAACAAAGCTTGACTTTTAGCTTGATATTTCATTACTTCGCCTTGCTGTTTGTTTGTAAGGTTAGCCATATCTAACTGTAAAAAAGCTTGAGCATTTAAAACTTCAGCTTGTTGTCTATTGTTTAAGTTAGCCATATCCATACTTGCATAAGTAGCAGCATTTGTAAGTGCAGCTTTCATATCTGCATCTAGGTTTGTTAATGTTAAGTTTTCCATAATCTTAGCATCATTTAAGTTACGTGTCTGCTCTTCTGTAAATGTAAGATTGTTTTGTTCTGCTAACCTTGAAGCATTTACAACTTTTGCTTGTTGTGCATTAGTAAGTTCTTGACCTCTAATAGCAGCTTCTACTTGAGTATTAGCTAAAGCTGTTTGTTGTTTATTACTTAAGTTAGATAATTCTACTTGTAAGTTTGCAGCAGATTCTGTCAATCTTGTTTGTTGTTCGTTACTTAAATTTAAATCGTTTAACTCTGCATGTCTAGCTGCATTTACAAGATTTGATTGTTGTGCAAAACTTAACTCTTTATCTTGCAGTGCATATTTTAATTGTGCGTTGGCAAGTGCAGATTGTTGCATGTGAGATAGACTAGTAGATTGTAGAGTAAATGCATTAGTAGAATTTTGTAGTGCACTTTGTTGTCTATTATTTAAATTTGCTAAACCTATGTTTTGTGCAGCAGCAGCATTTGCTAAAGCTACTTGCTGTTTATTATTTAAATTAGTTAAGTTAATCTGTGCAAACATCTGTGCATCTTGTGCGGCTATCGGAATAGAAGATTCCATTGCGGCTTGCATAATTGCAGCACCTGCCATAGAGCTTGCAGATAAACCTCTTTGTGCCATAACTGCTTCAGCATTTTTTATTGCAGCAGCAGCATAAGCAGGAGTTTTACCGTCAGCAAACTGTGCCATAAGGCTTACTAATTGCCCTTGAGTGGTAGCCTCTACAGGTACTTCAGAAATTAACTGTTGTTGTGCTTGTGCTTGTGTTCTAGTAAACTCATCACTACTTGTTTGAGCAGCAGTCATCTGTGCTTGTGCATTTAAATCAGACATTATTTTTGCTTCAGCTTGTGCTACACTTTCTGGTAGTTTTTGAGCTGTTGCTAATTGTTCTGCAGATACTGTGCCTTTTGCTTCATTTATAGCTACATTGTAATCTGTAGTTACTTGATTTGCTTCTGGTATTGCTTCGCTTAATGTAGCACCAGACATGTTTGTAGGTTCTTTTGTAAGTTCGGCTTTTTTAACAGCTATACTACCTGCTTCAGGTTTCATTCCTGCTAGTGTTTCAGCACTCAATGTAGAGGCAGGAGTTAAAGAACCTTCTTCAGCCGTTATACTATCTGATAAAGCTGTTGCTTGTGCTGATGAAAGAGCTAAATTGTTTATATTTGTTTGTGTATCTGTCGTTCCTGTTACAGTATTTGCACTACCTTCTGTAGGTACAGTAGCAGATAAATCTCCAGAAGCTGCTATTTTTGTAACTGCAGCAGGGTCTGCTCCTAACTGTACACCTGCAGTAGTTTCTAATTCGCCAGAAAGTACACCCATATTTTGTGGGGTATATGTTTGACCTGGAGCTAAGGTAGGTGCTTTGCCTGTAAGACCTGCATATTGGTCCATTTGGTTTATTACGTCTGAGTATGCACCTTCAAGACCTGTACCTGTTCCAGTACCTCCACCAGTACCTCCATTTGAAGGATCATCGCCTTTTTGTTGTATTCTAGTTACTATCTTATTATACGAAAGCGAATTAGGATTTTGATCTTGAAAAAATACTGTTATAGTTCCATCACCATTATCTGTTCTGTTTATTTCTGTCCATTTAGGATTTTTATCTACATTACTACCAAATTGATTACCTGTAACATTTGAAAGCATACTTGCTGCTGCTGCATTGTCTGTTATAGTTTTTACACTATCTCCTGACGCATCTTTTCCTAAAACTTGTTGACCGTCTATAGATAAACCACCAAACATACCCTGATCGTCTGGAGTAAATTCACCCTTTTGCATAAACATATCTGTTATACCTGCACTAACTCCCCCAGGGTACATAGCAGTTAATTTTGTTTTTGCATCTTCAAAGTCTGTAAAACCAAAAGAAGTAGGATCATCTTGTATACTACGTATATATTGATCCGCAGCTAAACTTGCAAAACGTTGTGCTTGGTTTCCTTTTAGACCTTTTTCAGTAGTAAATTGATTATTATTATTTGTAGTTTGAAAAAATTCGTTTTTACCTGTTTCAGGATTCATTTTCATAGTACTTAAAAGACTTTGTGCACCTGCAGCAAAAGGAGAGTTTGGATTATTTGATATTTCTGTAGATATCAAATCATATATTTGTTCATCATTTAATCCTGAATTTTCAAACTGTTTAAGAACATCTGCACCTTCTGCCCCTGCTCCTAAAGTATTTAATTGTGTTATTAGAGCATTAGTATCAGGTGTACCAGTAGCAGATGCATCTGCTGCGGCTTTATCTGCTGCGGCTTTATCTGCTACGGCTTTATCTGCTGCGGCTTTATCTGCTGTTGCTTTGGCTGCTGCATCTGCTGTTGCTTTGGCTGCTGCATCTGCTGTTGCTTTGGCTGCTGCATCTGCT
>Ga0209337_1003966_pt1 | contig 10322 bp, 18 predicted proteins | sample LinPmetageLP53_FD_184044 | JGI IMG/M metagenome (GOLD analysis project Ga0209337, IMG submission 184044) | Marine viral communities from the Pacific Ocean - LP-53 (SPAdes) (version 2) | ecosystem: Environmental > Aquatic > Marine > Oceanic | place: Pacific Ocean | collected 2010-02-08 | reverse complement strand
ACCATCCGACCGCGCATTCCTTTGGTTTTGCCGCCCGTCATTTCGATGATATTGTGATTTTTCAAGGTGTTGAATGAACGCCTTATTGAAATGATGATGGTGGGGTGGTCGTACTTTCGCGGATTGATTTGCGAAAGGTACACAATGACCTTTTCGGGTGTGACCTGGTCATCGTCTGGGTTTGCTCGAAAGTACTGCAAAACGTCATCATCTTGCGTGTGTGCTTTGAGTAAATAGGTGCGGAGGTTTTCGCCCGTTTCACTTGTTGTGTTGAAAAACATGGCTCAATAGTTTATTTTGATTAAACCCCAAAACATCGAAATCGTGCGCGGTTTTTGTTGCGCCTTTGGTTTCGGTTGTGGTTTGGGTTGTGGTTGTGGTTGTGCTTTCGCCTTTGCTTTATTATTTGCAACGGCATGGGCAACATCGGCCGCAAAATTATCATCCAACGCCATAAACACATAGAACATTTTTTCGGGAAATTTGGTAATCTCGCACGCCTCCTCAACACTTTTTGCGCCACACTCAAAAGCCAAAATCAATTTTTTTTTGGCCACCGTTTTGTTTTTTTCTTTTTGTTGTTCCGTGTATTTGCTTTTTGGAATTGGTTTTGCCTCAGCTTTCACCAAATCATTGTTTGCGTACAACTGCATTGCGTTCAATATGTCACGCGCCATTTTGCGGTTTGGTTCGCCACCGATCCAATGATAATACGGAAAACGGCCTTTCACTATTTTCAATTTTTTCATCACCGACCCCAACGATTTCGATGCGTTGTTTTTCACCGCGATGGTGGTGATTGATTTCGTTGCCCTCCGCTTTTCGGTTTGCTGATGGATTTCGTAAATGATGCCGACATATTTGTCAACCGCTTCATGGCCTTTTTTGTAGGCGTGACGCTTGGTTTTTGCTCTTTGCATTTTTTTGGGTTTTTTATTGTTGTACTTGATATGTGATTGTTTTTTTGTGTGCCTCCAATACATTTTCGCAATCACGCAAATCGATGTAATTCAAATTTTTCTTGCCATCGTATTGGGCAACCATTGCATCAAACGCCTTTTGCAATTGCTCGGAAAGTTTTTTGTTTTGGTCGCGTGATTCGCGAAACAATTGTGTTTCTTTTACATTCATGATTTTGGTTTTTGGTTTAAATGAATACCACAATATAAGTATTAATTGTTTTAAAAACAAGTATATCAACCAAAATAATCATCGACCAACGTAATCACCTCATCCAACGAACGACACACCGCGCATTTGTATCCCGCATTTTCGATGCGTTTAATGACATCTTTTTGGCTTGGTGACAATCGGCCTTTCTCGGTTTTTAATTCAATGAATAGGCCGCAATATATTTTGCTCGGTTCTAAAATATGGATGTCTGGCACACCCGCCAGAACACCCATTTTTTTCAGCTTGCCACCACGCATTGGTGATGTCTTGCGTTCATTCGCAACGTGGAATGAAACCGCTTTCGGATATGCCAAACGGATCCAACGCATCGCGGCAATTTGCAATTGATCCTCCGAAATTCCTTTCAAAACGGCAAATCGTCATCCATTGGTTGCGGTGTGGCCTTTTTTGTTGGCTTTGGTGCAACCTTTGAAATTTCGGTCGTGTCAACTCGAAACGCCCTTAAATCCGTGTAAAAATTGCCGTTGTATTCCCGTGATGAAATCGAAAATTTCACATCGACATTATCGCCAACCTTGTTGAACTTCAAAAACTTGGTCACATGGTCATCGCCCATTTTGCTAAATGCGTAAACATTTTCCCGACCCTCAAATCCATCGTTGTTGGTCACGGCAAAAACGACCTTTCGCCATTCTTTACCGTCTTTTGTTTTTCCTTTTTTCTCGTCAATTGCGGTAATTTTTCCGCTGATATTAAAATCCATTAAAGTTGATTTTTAAAATGTGAAATTATTGTTTCGATTTTATGCGTGTAAAAATTTTCAAATTGGTCAAACCCTCCGTTGTCATTTTCCCAGACACGGAACAAAACACCACGCAATCGTTGCGATGATGATTTGCCCGTTGGGATAACCTCCAAATCAAACTTTGATTCGCGGAGCAATGCGACCTGGTCATCGGTCAATGTGTTGGTTGCAATTCCAACCGATACAAGTTGATTTTGCAATTGGAACAATTCGCCAACATCGCGCATTTCTTGCGTGCCCAATGTGATCTTGACCGTTTTATCCTTGCGGGTGGCGATTGCCTCCACTTGTGCATCCAAAATTATCATGTGACGATGATGGACGGTTTGGTGTATGTCACTTGTGCGGGCGTTATGATTTCGCCATTATCATCAACCATTGTGGCGTTGGCCGTTGCCGCTTGTTTCGCCAACGTTTCGATGGCTTTCAACTCCGCATTCTTTTCAACCCAATGGTCAAGGTGTTTGAATGAATGTCTGCGCGACCCGTCACGCAATTCAAAGGTGTGGCCGTGGTCGGTGAATTTCTTTTCACCGTAGTGGGATGCCTCTGTCATTGCCACATCTTCGATTTCTTTGATTGCGGTGGCCAATTCTTTGGCGTGGGTTTTCAAAACGGCAAACGCCACCAATGGGTTTTCGTTTCCGTCAATTACATCTTGGACTAACTGAGAAATATTTATCATGCTTTTGATTTTTTGGTTTTGGTTTTGGTTTCTGGTGTGGTAAATTCTTTAATCGCGGCCAACGTTGCGGCATCGACATCATATTTTTCGACCAACTTTTCAATCGTCAGCTTGCCCGTTTCAATGTATTCAATCACCGCTTGGAAATTGTCCGTGTCCGTGTGGCGCAATGCTTTTTTTGGCGTTGGTGGCACGGCAATGGCATCCGAATGCGTGGCATCGGCATCATCAATGTCACCCGTTGCCACAAGGAAATTGTACAACAACGAATATTTCATTGCGTATGTGGTTGCCTTTCCCGCCGCTTTGTCTTGAGAATCAACACCGTGACCGAACCCTTGCAACTCAATTTGTTCGCCAGATGTATGCATCAACGTGTATGTGACAACGACCTCCGTGAAAACCGATTGTTTTTGTTTTGGCCCGTATTGCGTTTCCTCCATCCATCGTTCGACCTTTGTGGTTGGTTCAACTTTGGTTTGAAATATCGCCAAACCGCATTCGCGGAACGCACGATTGAACATCAATTTGACATCCTTGTCGGACACACCTTTGTAAGAATTGCGGCCGTTGCCGATGGTCGTGGCCTTTTCGACATTTTCAACTTTTGCCATCACTTTATTGACGGCATTAATTAGATTTTTCATGTTTGGTTTTGGTTTTTAAAATGGTACGGAATCGTTGAATCCGATTTGCTTTCTTAAATCAATATACCCTTTCACCTTTTCGTGATCGGCCAACTTTGCGCGTTCCGCATAAATCACGGCCGCATCAAATTGTTTGGTATATTGACAATGCATGATGTTTCTAATCACGCGGTTGATTGTTGGGTCTGGGTCAAACATCCTTTTCAAATTTTAGATTGATACCCATTTCGCGCAACATCTTTTTTGCCTCCGCGAAAATGCGGTCGCGGTCAACGCCATGCGAATTTCGGGCGTTGGCGAATGCATCAATGATTGATGAATAGGGGATGTCGGGCAACCTGGTCGACAATTTCTTTTTGTGGCCTTGCATCGCCATCGATAAACGTTCCAATGATGTCATTTTCAAAGTGATTTTTGGGCGTGAACAACGGCAACAAATTCGTCAATCTTTTCTTGGTTCTCATCAAAGATGCGATTGCACAAACTTTGATACACTTCGTCATCCGTCCAATTGTCGATGATGGTCATGTCCGTGATTACCTTGTCGATGACCATGATGTGACCGTTGACATCGATGTCCAACGTGACCTTGTAATGGCCGTGGCCAACAAACTTTTTGGACAATGTCCAATCGCGAATTTGAATTTTTGTTTTTTCCATGATTTGAATGTTTTTTTGGTTCGGTGAAATTACGATAATTATTTTAAAAACAAAGAAAGGAACAAAAAAAACCATCAATTCGCGGTGAAAGTTATGCGTTCGCCATCGGTAATTGATTTGTAATATTCCTCCGCGTTGGTTGATGCCGCAAAAATTACATCTTGCGTGTCCTCCACTATGACCATCTTTTGGTATATTCTATACAAAAGGAAAAGAACGGCCGTTAAAACGACTAAAATGCCCGTTAAAACGAAAAATATGACGGTCAACAATATCGCGGCCACCTCGGTCATCGAATCATGTGTGTCAATCGTGCAACTTGACCATCGTTTTTGGAATGCACAAAACCTTCAATTGCCTTTTTTGCTCCGACATAACCCTTGCGAAAATGCCACGAATCGGATGGCGATGGTGTGCGTAAATATTCGGCCGTGATTCCGATATAATCTTTGCCAGACATCCATTTGTGGATTTGCTTGTGATGTATGTGGTGAAGATAAACATATCGGTGCGGGCATTCCGCCCAAATGGTTGGAAATTCGGTTGCCATCAGCAACGGCAAATCGGCCATTTTTGCGCCATCACCATGCGATGTTCCGATCATGTTCAACCCATACCGTAAAACTTTGCGATGTGAAATTGAAACGTCAAATGTAACATTCGGGTGGTTTCTGAAATACGATTCAATCACTTGCGCCAACATATACCCACTCATGTAATCGTGATTTGATGGATTGTAAATCACCTCAATGTCAGCAATCGGCAACATTTTTTCAATGGCACGCACATACATTGATTTTGCGGCAATGAATGCTTGATGCCACATTCCGTTTGTGTCTTGCGGTGTTCCGCTTGTCGTTGACCTGGTCGTGTTGTCAACGTGCAACACATCGTTGCCAATTACAAAAACGATTTTGTCGATGTTGAAACCCGATGATTTCGCCAATATGCCATCAACACCTTTGTCAACACTTTCACACGCCTTTGCAATGTCGTATGTTTCGCCACCCTCGTCAATGGTACACAGCTTGCCAACGTGAACATCAGCGGGGTCGATTACCAACAAATGTGGTTCATCAACGGGTTGCCGGTCGATTCGTTTAAACGTTGGCGAATATCCGCGCAATTCCTCCAAAATTGGGGCGAAAACCTCGTCCAACGACAACGGGTTTTTCTTTGCGAAAATTGAAAACTTTTTGCTTTTGTGCCAGAAATGCCGCACATCTTTGATGTCGATTCCCGCTTGTTTACATTCCTCAAATAGTTGGGGCAATGCGCCACGTTCGCGCCATGCTTTTATGATTTCATATTCGTCAGCGGTTAAACGTGGGCGGTGTTCCATTTTTCATTTTTTCGCCCCGTTTTTTGATTGTCAATCGTGCATTTTGAAACCTGAAAAATGACAAAATAACGGGTCAATTTTTCGCATTATTGCCAGACGGTCACGCCATCGCAAATTCAATTGTGCGCGTTGTTCTTTTGTCATGTGCATACACATCACACTTGCCACATCTTTGGCGTTTTCCTCCAAGATTTTGTCAATCTTTTCGCGATTTTCAATCGTTGTGTGGTGTGTCATTGTCTTTTTTTAAGGCGGAAAACTTGGCCGATTCGCAACATAAAAATGTGATCCTTTCCGCCCATATATCCAAAGGATGTGTATGTGCCATTTTTAAACTTCAAACCAATATCACCACCAATGTACACACTTTGAAATTGGTTTGCGTAGTCCATCCGATACCCACCCGCGATTGATGTGATAAGTTGGAAACGGTCGGGTTTGTATGTGTTCACCGTCAACGGTCGCAAAACCTTGTATTTGAACGAACGGCCAACGATGTCATTTTGGAAAATGGTGTCGGCAATGGTTGCTTGGATGTTTGTGTCGCGGAACACCTCCAAATGCGTGTTTGCCGAATCTTGCCACATCTTAATCACCTCAATGGTGTCAACCATCGAAATGGTGTCATGCATCCATCTGGTGCGCTCAATTTCATTGATGGCGATGACCGTGTCGGTGTGGCGTATATTCTTGACGATTTCGATTTCAATCGTGTCGTGTATTATTTCAGTCGTGACCGTGGGGATTGATGGGGGCACATCGCACCCACGGAACACAACCAAAAATGTGATAATGGCAAACGCCACCATCAACATAATGTCTTTAAATTCAATCACGCCCCAACGATTTGAATCATGCCATCAAACGCGGAGGTGGTGAAACAGGTGTCCCAATGCACCCACGTTCGCGCATCTTCGATGTCCTCCATTCTGCGGATGCCCATGTCGTAATACTTTGATTCATTGGAACGAATGAACGAATAAACATCGGCCGTGGTCAACACTTCGTTGTTGTCCTTAAATTTGAAAATCTTGTCGGATGCGCAACCAAACGTGTGCATTGAATACTCCGAATAATATGGTTCGCCCTTGACACGCAAACCCGAATAATTGCGATTTCCGCCAAACGCCCATGTGTTGATTGAACATGAAATCGGGCGGTCAAAATGCTTTTCCAAATCTTGCAACAACTGAAAATCGGCATTGATTAATGCGGTGGAAATGAATCGGATGGCCTTTTCGCCATGCTCATTGTACACGCTTTGCGGCACATATTCTTGTAGCTTAAAACGGTCGTTTAATTTCATGGCATTTTACATCTGTTTTCTTTCAATTCACCCTTCATGGCGGTCAACGCCTCTGTGTTGCGCTCAATACAACCCGCGAATTTGTCAACGTGTTCTTTGTTTGCCGTTGTCCATTCGGCACGCTCAATTTTGTGGTCGTTTGTGGTTCGGTTTAAATACCAAATTAATGCCCCACACATCAGACCAGGTAGGCCAAACGCGGCCAAAGATTCGATTAGTGTTTCCATTTTTATTCGATTGGCGGTTCGATTGGTTCGGGTGTGTTTCGTTCGACCCACTCAATAAATTCTTGCGGAGGTGTCGCGGCATAAAACCAACCATCCACGGGGTATTTGTAATCTTCGTTCTTTTCAATTAAAAGTTCAAAATTTTCGTTTATTACCTTGTGCAAACCAACCGCCCAATATTCGGACGGTTTCATGGTTTGTTTGTAAAATGCGGGTTGTTCTGGAATTTTAAAACTCATCTTTTGAAAATTATGTTGTGACCGTCCAACCTTTGGCCGTTGCAATTGCAATGTCCGTGGGCGTTAAACCCGCAACACCTGGATTTCCCGTCACGGTGATGGTGGCGGTTGCGGTTGCTAAATCATTAAACACATCAATCAATGATTGCGTGCTAAAATTTGAATATTGCAAAGAGAACGAAACACCGATGTTTGATGATCTTAAAATTTGCAAACCATAATTTTGGAAAAATCCCGTTGATAAAATTGTTGACCCTTGACCATTCAAACCTTTAATCACCGTTAAATTTTTACATTGGTAAAACATGACGGATTGGTTGGATTTTAAATACCCAACCCCATCAAAATGAACTTCGCGCAAAAGTGGACAACCACGCGCAAAAGATGTTGCGGTCACGCCCGATGGATTTAATGACACGGGATTTGATGGCGTGCCAATCGTTTGAATCACAGATGTGAAAAATCCGTTTGTGATTATGCTTAATCCCGAAATATCAAAATTACCAATTGTTTCAAGGTTTCTTGTGTTGTGAAAAATGCTTGTTCCGTTGCAAGAACCGTTGCCAATCGCGCCAGACAAATATCTTACATTTGATTCCCTAAATAGTGATGTGCAAGCGGTGGCGGCCGTTGCCGTTGCTTTAAAATCTATAATACCAGCACGATAAAATGTTGATGTCCAATTTGTAACGTTACACGTTCCGATGTATTCGAAGCGTTCCATAAATGGAAACGTCTGCACATTGGTTGATGAGAAAGCCGAACCGATGTTTGTGATTGTTTGGCTTGCAATATTGCATTCTAAAACACCTGTTGAATATTCGTTGTTTGCGGATGCGTGTTGTGTGTTGTTGTTGAAACGCTCAAGATTTCCAGAATCGGCCGTAATGGTCACAATCGATTGACGATACCCATACGCAAATGTTGATGCTGACAAACCCGTGAAATCAAACGCATGATCGGATTGTGTATTAGTGACAATTCCCGATGTTGTGTTGCCGTCACCCCAATCAATTGTATATGTTCCCGCTGATGTTCGACATTTCAACGATATAAAATTGCTCGCATTTTCCCAAACCGCAACCAAAAGAACAATTTTGTCATCACCATCGGACAATGTTGGCATTGCAATCCAATCAGCGGGTCTAATATATACGTCAGAGGGGGCGGGACAAGCTGACGCGGTGAACATAAACCCATCCGTGTTTGGTTTATAATCCGCCAACACGGTGGTTGCGCCATCGGAATCCAACATTTTCCCTTGCGCCAAACTGAAAGTTTGTTCGGGTTGAATGTTTTGCGTAAACGTGGGCGATGATGCATCGTTGTTGACCACGCAATCCGCAACGATTGACGGGTTTGCCGATGTTCCAACCGATGCGCCCAAATCATCTTGGACAAGTTGGTCAAACGTTCCACCACTCGCAACCGTACCAACCGCCACGCCATTCACTTCAATGTTGGCATCCGCGCAAGGTGGGCAACTTGTGGCCGTAAACATAAACCCTTGCGAACCAGGTATATAATCAGCATTGACGGTCGACCCGTCCGAATCTTGCATTTTTGCTTGATCCAAAGTGATTGTTGCCTCCGCTTTGACCGTGTCCGACCATGTTGGCGTTGCGTTGTTCCGAACCGTTGAATCAGCAATGACCCAATCGCCCGATGACGAAACACCAACCGCATCATCGTCACTATTGACCACATCCAAATCGTATGTGTCACCCGATGGAATGGTTGTAAACGGTGCGCCATTGATGTCTAACGTTGCCGCCGCACTAACGCCGCAAAGGTCATTTTGCAAACACGTTTTTTGTGTTGGTGTTAATCGGTCAACAATTGCTTGGTTGCAAAAATCAAATCCGTGCAAGATGTCGTTGTCGGTTGGGCACGCATCCATGCAATCGCGTGTGCCAACAACCATGATGTCAACCTCTATTGAAACGGCCGACCACTTAAATGGAACATCTGGTGCAAACGGTGGGTCAAACTCATCGGCCAACACATCGGCCGAATTGGTCGTTGACGATGTGACAATCGATTCAACCTTTCGAACTTTCAATGTTGATTTCAACGTTTCATTTACAAACGTCACTTGTTTTTTGATTACATCAACCAAACGGTCGGATGTATATTGATTGTCCGCGCCAACATCGCCCCGCCTTTTAAACGCCACCAAACGCATCGGGAATGTCGTTTCGTACAAAATATCCGTGGTGTATTGGTTTTCGACTTTTGACGATGATACATCGCCAGACTTTCGCCAATAGGTCACGCCATCATGTTGGTCGATTTCTATTTTTTTCCAATCGCCATTTGCGGAATAACAAACGGGGAATGTGTTTTCACCCTCCGATTTCATTTCGGTCAAACAATACCGCTTGTCGAAATAACCGATTAACGCAAGTTTGGCATTCAAATAGTCAATGATTGATTCGATCATGTGTTCAAAAATTTGATTAATTCCTTTCGTGCGATATTGCGAAAATGCTTTTTTTCATCCTCCGAATGTTTGAATATTGTTCCGAAACGTTGGGTTTGCCCCTCCATTTTGTCGCGATTGATTTTCTTGCGCACTTGGATTTGATATTCTTGCGGGCTGATTTTGATGGTTTTAACCTTTGGCATTGAATCGGAATTTTTACTAATCGGAGCATTTGCAAAATCCGATTGCAATTCATTTTTCATGCGGAGGTTGACAATATTGGTATAAAATCCTTGTTGCTCTTTTAACGCCTTGTAAGATTTGTAATAGCTTGTCGTAATGGAATTGCCCGTTTTGCCCGTGTGGTTGCCCGCCTTTCGCAATTGAATATCCGATGCATACAATTCATCTTTGGTATTATACGACCCCGTTGCCGAACCATCAGTTTTTCGACCTTCGTGAAATATCCGTTCTGTGATTTCCGCGTGTGTTGATTGCGCGGCAATTTGCAACGGCAAATTTTCCTTGAGTAATTCCCGATTTTGCCGTTTAATCTTGGCAAGATATTGTTTTAACGTCAACGTTGCCATCGCGCAAAGTTTATGGCAATGATGTCATCATGCGTGCCGATTTCTGGCACGCCAAACAAATGTCATCGGATGGCATTATCATGTTTGACACCACGTTTTTCATCATCTCGTCAAACTTTTCTTTGTACATCAATTGCCGTTGTTGGTATTTCTCGAAATTGGTGGCGTTGTCGTTAAACCTTGACGATTGAAACAATGAATATTCCATCAGCAATTCGGCCGTCTTGTACATTATTGGCCGCGCAAGAATCGATTTTTGATT
>Ga0209337_1003964_pt1 | contig 10325 bp, 15 predicted proteins | sample LinPmetageLP53_FD_184044 | JGI IMG/M metagenome (GOLD analysis project Ga0209337, IMG submission 184044) | Marine viral communities from the Pacific Ocean - LP-53 (SPAdes) (version 2) | ecosystem: Environmental > Aquatic > Marine > Oceanic | place: Pacific Ocean | collected 2010-02-08 | reverse complement strand
ACAGGACAGTCCATAAGAATGGATTGTCCTTTTTGCTTTCATAACAATACCTTACAGCTGACCAAAGAAAGTGGACAGATGAAATGGTATTGCTTCAGTGCTTCTTGTAATGCTAAAGGAGTTATTGACACAGACAAAACAATGGAGGATATTACTTATATGGTAAAGAAAAAATCAGAAGATAAAATAGATTGGAAAGTACCCAGCCACTTTCAGCCTGGACATTCTACTCACACAGTAGCAAAATACTTAAGCAGAAACAACTGTCTTGAGGCATACAATCAGCGTAATGCTAACATACAATATGATCCACAGAATCATAGAGCTGTGTTCATGATACGAGATGACAAGCACAATATAATTGGTGGTGTAGGTAGAGCCATGCGTTCAGACATGATGCCCAAGTGGTATGTGTATGGCAGAAAAGATTATCCCTACATATGTGGTGAAGGTGATGTGGCTGTATTAGTAGAGGACTGTGCCTCTGCCTGTGCAGTATCGCAAGACTTTGCAGGTGTTGCACTTATGGGTACAAGTTTACCAGAAACATTTATACCCATCATACAAAGTAAATACAAAGAAGTAATTGTGGCACTAGACAGAGACGCAACTACAAAATCATTTGACATTGCAAAAGAACTTAGTAGTATGAAACTTAAGACAAGGGTAGTCATACTTAAAGACGACCTAAAATATTATAGACCAGCAATGATAAAGGAGATACTATGCAAGAACGACAGCTAATAAAACTTCTATTAAAGAAAAAGTTTTATGATAAGAACAAAGCAAAAGTTTCTAAGACCACATTTACTAATGGTCTTGGAAATGTTTTTACTACTATACAAAAAGCCCATGAAGATTATGAAAAAGATTTATCAATAGATGAACTTATAGATTTACATTTAGAAAAATATAATCCTGCCCTTACTCGTGCGGCTAGGATTAATTTTGAATCTATGGTAGATGAAATAAGAAACGAACAAGAGCCTAATGAAAATGTTGTTGAGGATATATTAACTGCAGTACACAAACGTAATCTTGCACACAAGGTAGCAGTAGTGGCTACAGATATATTCAATGGTCACTCCAGATCTTTCAATGATATCAAGGATTTACTTGAGGGTACACAAGAAGAAGTTCAGGAAGAAGAAGCAGTGACAGATGATATAGGAGAACTTATAGAAAGTTTAGAGATACAAACTAAGTTTGAGTTTAACTTACCAAGTTTACACGAACACGTTCCAGGCATAGGTGCAGGCAATCTAGTTATATTATTTGCCAGACCAGAGTCTGGTAAGACTGCATTCTGGGTAAATCTTGTCGGAGGTATACAAGGTTTTGCCGCACAAGGAGCAAAGGTACACGCACTAATCAATGAAGAGCCTGCAGTTAGGACACAGATGCGAGTTATTAATGCACACACAGGCATGACTAAAGAAGAGATACTAGATAACATGGACGTAGCAAAAGATAAATGGAAGGATATAAAAGATAATGTTAAACTTATGGATACTGTTGATTGGACTATTGATGATGTCAATAATCATTGTGAGCAACATAAGCCCGACATACTTATCATTGATCAGTTAGATAAAGTAAATGTACTGGGTAATTTTTCACGCACAGATGAGAAGTTACGGGCTGTATATACAGGAGCAAGAGAGATAGCAAAGAGACATGACTGTTGTGTTATAGCTATATCTCAAGCATCAGCAGACGCACATGGTAAAACAAGCATATCATTTGATATGATGGAAAACTCTAAGACAGGTAAAGCCGCAGAGGCAGACTTGATCATAGGTATAGGTAAACATGGTAGCCTAGACTCACTTGATACTACACGAGTATTGTGTATAAGTAAGAATAAGATATCAGGTTATCATGGAGAGATCACTTGTAATATTGAGCCACAGCTATCGAGGTATAGAGTATGATTACAGTATTAGATGTAGAAACAAGTTTTGTAGAGCACAATGGTAAGACAGACCCTTTACCATTTCATCCAGATAATAAGTTAGTTAGTGTTGGTGCAAACGATGACTACTATTTTTTTTATCACAATGAGCATGAGTTTGACACACAGACAAATCACAGACAGCTACAAGAAACTTTAGATAAGACCACATTACTTGTAGGGCATAACATTAAGTTTGATTTGGTTTGGCTATTAGAGTCTGGTTTTAAATATGAGGGCAGACTGTATGATACAATGATAGCAGAGTATGTTCTTCTTAGGGGTATGCGTAAGGCATTATCACTAAAAGAAATATGTAAGCGTAGAAGTATTGCACAAAAATCTGACGCAGTAGATGACTACATGAAACAGAAGATTTCTTTTGAGAATATACCTATAGATATTATAGAGGAGTATGGTAGACAAGATGTTATATCTACTAGAGCTTTATTTGATTCACAGATAGCAGACTTTAAGAAGGAGGATAATAAATGTTTACTTAAATCTGTTAAGATGATGAATGAGTTTCTGCCTGTACTTGGAGAGATGGAAAGAAACGGTATTAATATTGATGTGCCAGGACTTGATGAAGTTGAGATACTATTTAAAGAAGAGTTTGGCACTATAGCACAGCGTATCAAGCATATAATATGGGAGCAGATGGGAGACACACCCTTAAATCCTGCAAGTGGTGAGCAATTATCTTGGCTTATATATTCTAGAAAGGTTATAGATAAAAAGAAATGGTCACAAACTTTTAATATAGGAATAGATAAGAGTACAAAGAGAAAGAAAAAAAGACCTATATTTTCTAAGTCAAAGTTTAAAGATGCAGTAGACACACAGACAAAAGCTATTAAAAAAACTATAGCAAATCATTGTGATATATGTGATGGTGATGGGGTAATGCAGAGAGTAAAAGTTAATGGTGATCCTTACAAGAACATGTCTAAGTGCGATACTTGTAGTGGTCATGGTGTAGTTTATTCAGAGTTAAATAAGATTGCAGGCTTTCAACAAAAACCTGTGGGTGTATCTGAGGTTGCAGATGGTGGCTTCAAGACAGACAGAGACACCCTAAGAAAAATATCTATGAGATCTGATGGTGAGATTAAAGAATTTGTAGACTTAATTATTAGATACAATGCTATAGACACATACTTAAATACATTTGTGAATGGCATAAGAGATCATGTAAATGAGGATAGCATACTACATCCTAAGTTTATGCAGTGTGTTACAGCAACAGCAAGACTATCAAGTCGTGACCCTAACTTTCAGAATCAACCACGAGGTAATACCTTTCCTATCCGTAAAGTTATTACTTCTAGGTTTACTGGTGGCAGTATAGTTGAAATAGATTTTTCACAGCTAGAATTTAGAGCCGCTGTATTTTTAGCCCAAGACAAACAGGGCATGAAAGATATTGAAGATGGTGTAGATGTCCACCAGTTTACTGCAGATACTATAGGAGTATCGAGGCAAGACGCAAAGGCACATACTTTTAAACCCTTATATGGAGGCATGTCTGGTACAGAAGATGAGAAGAGATACTACAAAGCATTCTTAGACAAGTACAAAGACATAGCAAAATGGCATGAAGAACTACAAAGCACAGCAATACAGTATAAAAAAATTAAAACACCATCAGGAAGAGAGTATGCTTTTCCGTATGCACAACGCATGGCATGGGGTGGATCTAGTTATTCGACACAAATTAAAAATTATCCTGTCCAGGGTTTTGCTACAGCTGACATTGTTCCTATAGCTTGTATAAATGTTTACAAACTAATGCGTGAACACAAAGTTAAAAGCCTAATGATAAATACAGTACACGATTCTATAGTAGTTGACGTACACCCAGACGAGCACGAACAGATGATAACTCTATTGAATCAAGGAACTGCTAATGTTGTGCCATCTTTACATAAATATTATGATATAGATTTTAACATACCACTAGACACAGAGACAAAATCTGGCTCTAATTGGTTAAATATGGAGGTAGTTAAATAGTAAAAATAACTATTGACTTTTTTACAAAAATAATGTATAAGAATTTTAATAACAAACAAGGAGGACAATAAATGTCTAACAATGAAGTAGCAAATATAGACGGTCTATCACAAGATCAGATCATGTCTATGATTGGACAAGAGAAATCTTCTACTGGTAACTTCTTACCGAAGCTAGCCATAAATAGATTTCCAGAAAATGATGATGGTGCAGAAGTACCAGTAGGATCATACGGTGTGTATGTTCCTGAACTAGACGGTATGGCTTATGGTAAGCCTGTTACATTTAGGCCATTCATGAATGCATACCAGTACATGAAGTATGACGCAGAGAAAAATGAGTACAGCAATAGAAGTATAATCTTTAAGTCTTGGAAAGATGAGGCTATAGATATACAAGGCGGTACTAGATGTGGTAAGATACCTGCAAAAGAACTTGTCAATATATCTGATGATGAAAGGGCTAAACAAAAAGCAATAAAATGTTATCGTTTAGTATATGGATTAGTATCATTTAAGGGCACATTACCAGGAGGTGCAGAGACAGAAGTAAAAGATCTACCAGTACTATGGAAAGTAACAGGCAGTAACTTTAAACCTGTAGGTGAGGCAATAGAAAGTCTTAGACGCAGAGGCAAAGTAATGTTTAATCACACACTTGATCTTAAAACTATGAAGAAGAAAGCAGGAAGTAATGTATTCTATGTATCAAATATATCTGTTAATCCAGACGAAGTTGACTTCACTGATAAAGAAAAAGAGATTCTCTTATCTTTTCAAGATGTTATCAACACTGAGAACGAAGAGATAGTAGAGCTATGGCGTTCAGCTAAAAAATCTTCTCCGTCTAAATCTGATGCTAAGATTATAGAAGCTACAGATGAACTTGAAGATGATCCAATAGAAGTTTTATCTGCATGAGTTCAAACATCCTAGAAAAAGTTAGGGTGTTCCTGGAGTCTGCAAACAAAGACGCAGTCGAGGTATCCGATGATTTGATAGACCAGTTTGGTGACGCTTGTAAGGAATCATTCCGCAAGCAATTCACTGACCAAAGAAAAAAAGAGTTTGGTCTTAGGGCATCAAGCATCGGACGACCTCTGTGTCAGTTGCAGATGGAGAAGAGAGGCATTAAAGGTGAGTCGCAACCTTATAATGTTAAGATGAGAAATCTATTTGGAGATCTTATAGAACAAGCGGCAATGATTGTAATGAAAGCATCAGGTGTAGTAATACAATCAGAGCAGACAAAGACAGAATATAAGTTAGATGCAGTTACTGTTAATGGCACACTTGATGTAGAGATTGAAGATAAAGTTTGGGATATTAAAAGTGCATCACCATGGTCTTTCACTAATAAGTTTGGAGAGAATGGTGGCTTTCATGCAGTAGCAGAGGATGATTTGTTTGGCTATCTAACACAAGGATATATGTACGCTGAGTCTAGGCAAAAACCTTTTGGCGGTTGGATAGTTATTAATAAATCTACAGGTGAGTGGGTTGTTACTGAAGCACCAATAGCAGATGATGAATATAAAGAGCAAGCAATAAGTACTATTGATAATAACATTAGAGCTATAACTTTAGACAAAGAATTTAAAAGATGTTTCAAAGCCGAAGACGAATACTTTAGAAAGCAAAAGACAGGCAATAAAGTATTAGGTACGGCATGTGGTTTCTGCCCCTACAAGTTTCCTTGTTGGGGAGAAAACTTGCAAATGCTGCCACAACAGCAATCGCAAGCAAAAAACCCTAAGTGGGTTTGGTACACTGAGGTCAGTAATCCGAGGGTAGATGATGGCTTCTAGTGTACGCAGTCGAAAAGCCAAGGGGCGAAGGCTACAAAACTGGGTTAGGGACGCACTTCTCGGTGCGTTCCCTAGCTTAAAAATAGATACAGATATATGGTGTGCTATTATGGGAGAGTCTGGCATAGACATAAAGTTATCTGAGAAAGCCCAAAGGTTATTCCCATTCTCTATTGAATGTAAGAATAAAGAAACATGGAAAGGATTGTATGACTCTTATGATCAATCTATCTCTAACGCTAACTTAGAACCTGCTGTAGTGTTAAAGATGAATGGCAGGAAACCCCTTATTGTACTTGACTGTATGTCGTTTATAGGTATAATAAAACAAAACAACAAAGGAGAATAATGTGGCTACATTTTATAAACAATTAAGTGATGAAGATATAGAACTTATGGCAGAAGAGACTGAGAAAGAACAGCAAAATGCTGTGCATAATCTACAGGTTAAAAGAAAAAAATTACTAGAGACTGGTACTCCTGAAGATGATGAAAATATAAAAGGATTAGATGAACTGATAGGTAATATATAATGGATGATGATGTAGTAGATATATTTAATTCTGTATCTGTAATAATTACCCCGCACAAAAAGGGATTTACATGTGGTGTAATAGATCCTAAATCACCAGCGAATAGGGATATATGTTCTTACATAGCTAAAGGTTTAGTTAGATTTGTTACAACCAATGCAGATCTTATATATGAAGAAGGCATACAAGGTTTCTATGACGATACAGAAATAGCAGAGACACACGATAATAATGTAATTGATCTTTTCAATTTTAAAAAGGGAGACTTAAATTAATGACAACGCATTTAGTTATAGGAGATCCACACTGTACCCCAGCCGCCAGCAACGAAAGATTTACCTGGGCAGGCAGAATGGCAAAAGATATTGGGGCAGATAAGATAATATGTATGGGAGATTTTGCTAGCATGGATTCTCTATCTAGCTGGGACAGAGGCAAGAAGTCCTTTCAAGGTAGAAGATATCGTAAAGATATAGACCATGCACATCAAGCTCTAGAATTATTTAATAAAGCTATGGGAAATCACAAAGCTGAAATGCATATGACACTTGGTAATCATGAGGATCGTATTGATCGTATGGTAGAAGATAATCCAGAACTAGAAGGTGCTATATCTATTGATGACCTAGACTATCCCAGCTATGGTTGGAACGAATATACCTATAGGTATCCTGTAGTTATAGACGGCATACACTACTCACATAACTTTCCTAGTGGTCTGATGGGTTCGGCTATCTCTGGAGAAAACATAGCCAGAACCTTATTAAATAAGAATAAAGTATCATCTACTGTAGGGCACTGCCACTTACTAGACTATGCTGTGGGTGCATACCCAACAGGTAAAAAGATAATGGGACTATCTGCAGGTTGCTACTTGACACACAAAGAATCATACGCATATAATACACAACGGATGTGGTGGAGTGGATTAATAGTTAAGCGTAATGTTAAAGGCGGAGAGTACGATATAGAAATGGTAAACACTAAAGAAGTAAGGAGAAGATATGGAAGACCCAGTAAATAACCCCAATCATTATAGGCAGTCAGCAACTGAGACTATTGATATAATTAAATCTTCTATGACTACTGAAGAGTTTCATGGCTATCTAAAAGGTGCATGCATGAAGTACATGTCTAGGTATAAGTATAAAGGTAATCCTATACAGGATTTAGAAAAAGCTGAATGGTATTTGTATAGACTAATAAAGGAGATAAAGAATGAAAAAGCCAATACATAAACACTTACTTTTATTTGCAAACATAAATAAGTTTCCAAGTAAAGATGATGAGAAAGTGGTGACTACCTTTATGGAAAGACTAGTAGAAAAAATACAAATGAAATTAATTGCAGGACCAATTACAAAGTTTGTATCAGACCAGGGTAATGTAGGATGGACATCAACTCTACTATTAAGCACTAGTCATGTGGCTATGCACATTTGGAATGAGTGGGGCAACATGCAGTTAGATGTTTACTCGTGTAAAGAGTTTGATGAGAGCATAGTTATTGCACATCTTAAAGAAACATTTGATGCAACTAAGATTAAATACAGAATATTAAATAGAGATGGAGGGGTAAATGATGAAGCAGGATTAAAAATACAACAATGGGCGTAAAGGGGTCAAACTTAAACATACAAGCGAATCTATACCTTTAGGCTACACAAGTATCATTTAACATAGAATCGTTTAACTTTACTATATATAAACAATAAAAATTTTAATAAAAGGAGAAAGACATGGCAGAAAAAACTACAGAAGAGCAAATGCAAGAAGCAAATAGGTTAGCAGAGAAGCAATACATAATATCAGGATCTCAAGTACAAAGTATACTAAGATATCTATTTACTAGACCTTATGGTGAAGTAGTACAGGGTATTGAAGTTCTATCTAGAGGATTAAAAGAACTAGATCCAAACATTGGGGCTGACTTTGTAGCAAAGAATGCAGATGGCAAAAAATAAATCCCATCTGTTTGGAATGAATGTTCACTTGACTGGATCAAATGAAATAGCAATCGACTTAGATTACCCAGAACCAAATGCTGTGCAACAGGAATTAAATAACATAGAAGAAAAATTCCATGCCAATATTTTATCTGCGGTAATCAGGCATTGTAAAAGCAATGCTGCAAGACTTAATTATGAAATAAAAGACTTAATAGAAAGGTTATAATGGATAACGTGGCTAGAATGGAAGTACCAAATAGAATGAGAAGTAATACAGTACGTATGGATATAGATGATAGAAGAGTAGTAGCTATAGTGGACTACACTATAAACTCTGTAGGAGTAACGCCTATGGCTATTTGGGTTAAGATAAAACCAAATGAAAGTACTCTGGATAGAGAGCTTAGAGCATCTGGTAAGGCAGTGTCTTTACTGTTGCAGTATGGGTGTAGTCTTAAAGAGATAGCAGAAACTTTTACTAAAGACTCTATCATAGGTGCGGCTGTTGTATACATACACAAACACATAGAAAGTATACTATCAGGTGAAGACTTAGAAGGTAAGATACCTAAGTTAAGTACTGATCCTTATAAGATTAAGTAGTTAAATCTTCTCTAGCCCTCTGACTACCTAAGTATTGATCAAGTGATTGAAAGTCAGAGGCTGGACCCTCAAAAAATTTATCTCTAAGAATTTCCATTTCTTCATCAGAATATTCTGGTGCTTGTGCTATAATCATAGCAGATGATTCTTTATCACCAATCTTAGACATTAAACCTTGTAGTGCTTCATTATTAATAACAGTAAACTTACCCTTTCCTGTAGGTATTATCATTTCAGGTCCTCTTTCACCAACAACTACTGGTCTGTCTATAATTTTATCCTCAAATCCATCTGCCGCATACTCAATAGGTCTTGATCCTAACCCTTGAGAAGTAGCCTCTCTAACATTAGCTCCTGTCTGCTTAACATCAGTTAATTCTTTAGAAGATTTTACTGTTTGATTTCTTTCTACTGTATCTGGTGCACTTTTTTCTAACATCTGATCAAGTACAATCTCTGCATTAATAAGATAATCTGGTTGTTCTGTATTAATTACTGGTTTTATTTCAGCTTTTTTTGGTAACGATTGTACCATACTAGTAGCAGTACTATTAGGTACGTTTACTTTAGGTGAAGAACTTAAACTTGAGTCTAAGTCTCGTTGTGTAAATATTCTTTTTGGTGCTAATGTGTCTACCATTTTTTTCTTTCCTATTGTAATAACGGGTTATTTAATTTTGTTTTTAACTCTTCTAATTTAGCTTCAAGATAATCTAGTGCAGCACCATTAATTTTAATGTCTGCTTTTAATCCTTCTATACTTTTATTAACTTCTGTAAGATCTACTGTTTGATTAACTGTAAACTTTTTGTTTTCTATGGCATCTAATCTTTGGTTAAACGTACCCCAAGTATAAAATCCACCTCCAATTGTACAAATCAAAGTTATAAGTAGCCCTACCTTTTGTAGTTTTTCAATCATTGTCTTGCCTCCATTAATGCTTTTAATTTATAGTATGCTTTATCTGTTTTATCACGAGCTTCATTTACTTTTATATTATATTGTGCAACAGGATCTATAGATACTAGTGATACTTGATTATTATAAATAGTTTTATCGTATCCTGCTAATACTATCTGTTTAAAAAAATCTTGATTGCCTTTAGGTAATTGACGATTGTCAAACATAGCAGCATTAATAGTGCCGTAGCTAGATATATCTACTTGATTAGATACCATAGCTCTATTTACTAATTCATTAACTACTAATAAAGTAGCTTCGACTTTTTCTATTTGGCTTTGTACTTTGCCATCAATATATTTTTCTACTGCAACTACATCAACAGATACTTCTGATTCTTCTTCAACAACCTCAACTATATCTTCTTCCACTGGTTCTTCAATAGGTTCTGGTCCTGATTCTTCAACATCTGCCTCGACAACTTCTTCTTGTTTTGGACTATCTGTTTCTTGAATTGGTTGCTCTGCAACAACTTCTTCGCTACTGGGTTGCTCTTCAATTGG
>Ga0209337_1003961_pt1 | contig 10328 bp, 19 predicted proteins | sample LinPmetageLP53_FD_184044 | JGI IMG/M metagenome (GOLD analysis project Ga0209337, IMG submission 184044) | Marine viral communities from the Pacific Ocean - LP-53 (SPAdes) (version 2) | ecosystem: Environmental > Aquatic > Marine > Oceanic | place: Pacific Ocean | collected 2010-02-08 | reverse complement strand
TAGTACTAATTGCATATGCATAATTATAAAACATATAATATTTACCAGATGCTTCAACTAATGGTTTTATAGTTAACTCAATTTGATCATTATCTCCCTGAACTTGTTTAGCTACACTATCACTTATTATAAATGTCTGAGATCTTGCTCCTCCTTTTGCTCCATCAGTAAATCGTGCTTGGCCACCGACTGCATTTTGAGATACTGCAAATGATACCTCCGGGTCAATGCTCTTTGGTTTTGGTATTGCTAAAAATTGCTGCCCACTTTTAGTACTCCTAGTTACCACTGTTAATTTAGTATCTATTTCTTGAGCATATTTTGTAAATAAATTTAATAATATTTTTCGTTCTTCTGCACTTGCATATTCATAATATCCAGCTGGAGATTTGTTTATTCTAGAATTATTAAAATTATCTAGTGCATATTTTTGTACTTTTGGCATAATTTGTTTAAAAGCAATATTTCTTCGTTGTTCACTTGAATATTTAGTCTTACCTTCCCATTCACCGTATCCTGATATCTTTCCTTTTTCATATAAATCTTTAGACGAATTATTTAAATTTGCAATTCCTAAATTAATACCATTTGCTTTAATTTCAAATATTGCTTGATCACAAGTATGTCCGCCTTTTCTTTTAGGATCATATGCTATTTGTATTTTTAAATTAATTAGACATTGATGTTTTTTACCTGACACGGAAATAATTAATTTTACAAATTGTTCTTTTTTGTATTTTGCTTGTTTTGCAGGATTTTTTAAATCACCAGATCCTTTTGTATATGGAGTTTTACCAACTATAGTTTTAATATCTATCGTAGGCACTTTTGAAAGTAATTTTTCTTTAACTAATCCTGAAAATGCAGCATTTAAAAAAGCTTTTAAACTTTCTCCACGTTTTTGTGAAAGATATCCTGGCTTAACTTCTTTAGCAGGCGAAACTTCATTGTCAAAATTTGTAACTTGGGATTCTCCAGCTTCAATAGTAACATTTATCTCATTATCTTTATGTGTTTCTAGAAATTTTGTAATTTTACCTTGTAATGCAATATTTAATTCTTGTTTAAAGTTATTAGTTAACTGTTTATATTTTCCAGAATCAAAATTTGCACCTAATGGAATTTCTAATGCATTTGGACCACCCTGCTCATTTAATACAACTGACTCACGAACTACATTTTTCAATCTATTTTGTGAATTATAAAATATAAATGACTTATATACTTGTTTTGGAGTTAATCCAAAGTTATGAGCTAGATTATCTAGTATGTCAGCAACTAAATGTTGTTTTTCTAGATCGGTATGAAGCTTTTGTCCAAGTATTTTAATAATTTTTTCAAGATATACCACATATCCTTTAGGTAATCTTCTTAATGCTCTAGATTTATTGGTATATACTCTAGTACTAGTATGTCTTTTTTGTTCTGATACCAATAATTTTGATAAATCTAAAGATGATGACGCAGATTCTTGTGGTTCTCCGGTATCATCTAGAGGAGCTGTGTCTGTTTCTGGAGTATCACCAGCATCATCTGCAGGAGGCGGTGCATCATCATCACCTTCTTTACTATCTCCTGAGCTTAAACCTTCTAATTCATCTAAAGGAAGATTGCATTTAATGGTATAATCTTCATTTCTAGCATATCCTCCATAAGGTACAATAGAAATAATGCCGTCTTTCATGAGTTTTGACAAAACATCTGGTGTTAAATTGTAATCTTTACCGCTTCTCATTAAAAATTCACGGATTCCAACCTCATTTTTAGTGTAAAGTATACCTAATGACTGCGTACCTAGCTCTACAAATTTAGCTAAAAACTTTTCTTCTGCATCTGTAAAGGGACTAGTTGGAATTTCTTCTTCTTTTAATGCATTTAATAGCTCTTCTCGGATTATATTTTGTAAATATTTATTCATAACTCTTTTGATTCAGTTAAACAGGCAGTTCTATATTGTGAAGCTAATTTTTTTATCTCACCAATAGCTTTTCTTGCTCTAACACCTGCAGCTTTTACTTTTTTATCATTAAATCTTACATGATTTTCCATGAATATATCCCATTGATCTTCAATTTTCATATATATTTCTATTGAACTCATTTTATTCCTTATTTTGATAATTTATCTGCTAATAAATCTAAATTAGATTCATTTGTGTATATTGTTATCTCATTTACTAATAATATTTCAACAATTCCTATACTATTTTTCTTAATTCTTGAAATATGACTTTTATTTATATAAATATCATTATTATCAATATCAGATATTTTAATTAAATCAAATTTTAAATTTTCTACCATTTCATATTTTTTGTTCTAAATCGTTTCATTTGATTTGAAAATTTCATGTCTTCATTTTTAACGTTTTGTTTTTCAAATTCGGTTAAACCTGTACCATCTTTTTCATTGAAATCTTTAGTCCATCTTTTAGGTTGATTTTTATGTGACTTATCAGTCCATTCATTTAGTTTCATAATACGTCCTTTTATATAAATATCTACTTATAACGTTTAATGGGATATTCTGTAACAGATTTATCATTAGGAAAAAATATATCAGATCCTCCTGGAATTCCTATTTGTTTTTGTCCTGATTGATCTCCTATTATTAATAATATATGTTGAATAGATTCGCCAGTGTCTGGATTAGGCTTCATTGTTATACGATTACTAGGAATTCTAGTTATTCTACCAGGATATTGCCATTGACCATCTTCACATTCAATTATTTCTTGATTAGGAATGCTTTTTAATATATCTTCTAGTTTAATCATGCTTTTACTCGTAACCATCTAATAGGTGAATTTGTGTTAGAACATATTTGTTTTTCTAAATACATTTCATTTGATAACCCTTCTTGTGCAGGGTTACATTTAAAAATCTTTTTTGAAAATTTATTTAATATTCTATTTAATCCAGGTGCACTAACACCAGCAGCTCCATATACAGTTGTTCCTAATATATTAGCAGCATGTACTAAAATATTAAGTTGATCTGCTCCATAACATGCAGTAAAAAATACATTGGTTGAAGAATTAATTAAATCTTTACATGCTATTAATAAAGCTTCATCGTAATTATGCCATTTTTTAGATCCATCGTCATATTCAAAATCTTTTCCATATGATTGATCTTTTTTAGAAGATCCTATTAATTTTGTACCAGTAGTTGTTCCATGAGATCCAATAACTAATTCTTCTAGATCAGAAACCCCTAAATCTCGTAATTCCATAACATATTGAATTGCATCTTGTATAGAAGTAAAAGTTTTTGTAACAAGGCCTAATCGAACAAATAATTTAGACAATGCATTTTCTATTTTTGTATCATTTGCAAATACAATACGAAGCTTTTTAATTTTTGAAGGATCGTCTGTTTGAACAATTTGATCTTTTTCTGTTAATTTTGGAGTATTGTCATGTCCGCATTTGTGACATATATATAAATCATCTCCTCCATCTGCAATTTTCCAATTCCAATTACATTTATTGCAATGAATTTTGTTGCCTATAATTGATTCTTGTAGTATAGTTTTAAGCTTAATCATTTTATATAAATATTGTTATATTGTATTTACAGCTGTATCTTCATGTTTACATAAAGGGCATGTATATATTACTAATCTACCAGGTTCTTTCCACTTATGCTTACATTTTCCGCAGTTAACGTTCATATGAACTGTTTGAGTCAATTGATGCTTCATTATGATATGTCCTTAGATTGGTTTTGTTTTATTTTACCTTTTAAATCCTACTGGAGAGATTTGAGGGAATTCTTGTAAAATAAAACCACGAATGAATTCTAATTGATGTAATAACTGACCCATTATAGCAACAGCATTTTCTATCATGCCGGAGTTGATACTCATATCTATTTGATTATCGTACCATAGTAATTGTTCAAACTCTATTGAGTCTGATGCATCCATTTCTGAATTAACATAATTAAACAACGTTTCTGCAACATTATCGTCACTTATTTGTCTTGAATGCAATTCATCTTGAATGTCAATTGCTACTGTCTCCATTTCATTTAATATTTCAGATACTTTTTTCTTTATATCGTCAGGTGCATCTGAATTCATTATTTGCTCAGCATAATTTGCTATAGCAGTTTTTGTGTTACCTGCTTCAAAGTTATTGAAAAACTTAGCAAATTCCTGACGTGTATTACGTCCAATGTTTTTTGATTTAGGAGTTCCTGGAACTTGAAATCCTATTGATTGCTCACGTACACTCATTGTTAATCCTTGTTTGGATAATCTATTTTGTACATTGATTGGTAATTTTTTTGCTGTATTAATAATAGCCATAGCCATTTTCTTTTGTTGATCAGATAATTTTCTTGGAGTTTTACCATCTCGTAATTCTTGAAAATAATATGTAACTTGTTTTAATTCAACAATATCGTCAAATATATTAGATCCGCCAATACTAGATCCACCAGTAACCATTTTGCCAGATACTATTTCATGCGATAATGCAGCTAATAAACCCATTGCTGGATTTTTTACTTCTAATAATATGTCTTTGAGTTTAATCATATATCTATTTTAACTAATTCTTTAGCTTCAAATTGATTTCCTACTTGTTTTATAACTGGAATCATATATTTTAATTTAGTTGCTTCTTTACGTTCGAAGTCTTTTCTATTTTGTGTTGCAGCTAATAAAGCTGCTTCTTGAGTTTGACCTATAGAATCAAAAGATATAAATTTATGTCCTTTTATTGCAAATGACTTTAAAGGAGGTCTTCCAGCTAATGTTTGAAATCCATTTTTTATCAAGTCTTTTATATTACGAAAATCTAATACTTCTTTACCAGCTATTTCTTGAGTTTGTTCTTGAAGATTTTTAGTTCTAAATCTTCTCATATTTTCTTTTAGATTCATAATTCAACTCCAAAGTTTAAAATCATTATTTTTACCTTAGGAGAAGTTACTATTTCTAATACAGTAATTCTACCCAATCTAATATTAATTTCAAATACTCTTTTTTTGTTATATGCTTTCCAGCTATTTATCCAATTCATACTGTTGTTCCCCAGGATTTTAATGTATCCATTTTTGCTTTATCTGACTGTGCTTTTGATTGTGTAAATTTATCATCTTCTACTTTAACCATATCCCAACTGTTTTCAGCATCTGGATCTAATATAATTGTAACATTACCAAATCTTCTTTTAGTTTGATCTTTCCAATCTTCTAATGCTTCCATATCTCCTATAACTGATGATGCGTCTGACGGTGTAGGAAAAGCTAACGCATCTCTATAATAAGGTCCTTCTTTTCCGTCTGGTTGCATTCTTGTGAAATGTACGTCATTGTAATATTTTGGAAATATTTTTGTTAATTGATCAAATTTCAATTGATCTAATTGTACTTCTTTGTAATTTAAGTTAACAGTTCCGCCAGCTCCACCAGGCATTGGATTACCTGTCATTGGATCTCTATCTAATCCTTGTGCTAGATCTGTCATGGATTGTTCTTTAACTCTTTTACCTTGTCCAATACCAAAGCCTAAAAATTTCTCTGATAATAATGTTTTTAATTTAATCATGTTTTCTTTCTGTCTTATAAATAAATATAAGAAAATTCTATTTACAATCCAATTATCCTATAGATTCATTAGGATGCCAATTATCCCATTCATCAATATATTTGTCATCATCCATTACGTTTTCTTAATTCTTCTAATAAATAAACTATGATCATAGGCCATAATAATAAGTTCAATATAACAGTAGTAGTATCTAAGTCATCGTCAGGCAATGTATATATAGAATATTCCAATACAATAATCCATATTAATCCAATTCCTAAATATATACCTAAATATACCATTTCAAATTTCTAGTACGTTAGTACGCCCTTTCAGGTCATACTTCATTAAATATAAATGTGTTTTCATCTCCAGCTATTTGGAAATTAGATTTACCAGATAAAACACTAGCAAATATATTGTCTACTTGTTTTCTACCTAAAAATCCTTGTTTGGTCATTCCCATGGCATTAGCTGTTATTTTCAATTGACCACCGGCTAGTACTACATCTACAATTTTAACAGATATATTAATGAATGCACTAACTTCCACAGAATATTCTTTATCCACGTTTCCACCAGTAATATTAATATTGCCATTTGCCGGATTAATAGTGTAAGGTTTGCCTGCTATTGTAACGTCGACTTTTTCCATGAATACTTTTTTCTTAGGTCTAGGTGTCAATTTCTTTTTCATGATAAATACTTTTATATATAAATATCATATTATCTAGAAAAGAAAAATATATACATCACGGTAGTACCTAATATACTCCCCCAGAAGCTAGCTTTTTGATTTGATTCGGATCTAGCTCTTTGATATCCCTCTCGTTTCTCGTAAGTCCATTTAGGATTTGCTTTCGGTCTTATATAGGAAAAGAGTAAAGGAGGTACAGCTGTAAATATCAAAGAAGAAAATTTAGGATCACGTGTTAAACCCCTAGTGTTTCTATATGTATATAAATAAGAGCTGAAAAACCCTACTGCGAATGGAAACGAGTTATAGTGATGCTTATACCCTAGATTGCGTCCCATAACATAGTTATGCATCTGGAGAGTGGTTAATGGGCCGGACTTTTCCTTGTACAAGATCGAGACTCGGCCGTCTCTTTTATACCCATATACAAAGTCTATAGGTATATCTTTAAGATAATTGTTTTGATTATTATATATAATACCATGCGTGTCTACATGAAGTATACTACCCGTAAGTGCACGTTCTTCATAACGGAATATAGAGTCTTGGCTAAGACTTTTAGAAGTAATTAACAATGATAATATTATAATGATGTATTTCATTTACAGTTTCCTTAATGGTTGGTTATAACCTAATAATTGATCCAGAAACTGTTTATATGTGATTCTATTATAAATATAATACTAGAATGTATTATATGCCCATATATCTAATAAAGAGCACCTATATAGCAAAAAATCTATGCTCACAATGAAAATAGGTATAACACCACCTTCTAGGAGCGGAGGGAGGGGGGCGTTAATGAAACCCTCCCCTACCCCCCCTTTAACCCCCTATTTGCCCCACCCTCCCCCTTGTTCTACCCCTTAGACCCCTAACCCCTACCCTATACCCTTAGAACGTAGAACAGACCCCAGGTCTCCCCGAAGTCTATCCTTGCCCTTGCTTATGACTTATATATAATATAGTCCAGGCGTCTTGTTATAATATGTGTTAAGCGGCTTTCTCTATATGAGTATAGTCTTTACCTTCTGTGTCTTGTTTAATATAGAAGAACGAATCAATACTATCATAATGTATTCTACCTCTCGTCTTCTTACCGAACATGTCGTGCTTGTAATAGTCTAGACTATTCTCTCCTATACGTCTTACTACTACTAAGTCCGTAGGAATATATTCTCCTGTCTTGCTATGTATATGATGTCTATGCAATGTCATGAAACCATCTTTGCTTGTCTCTACATTATATATATCCTCTGTATAACTCTTGAACTCTTCTTTTTTAAATTTAAAGTACATTCCTGCTTCTATATTTTCTTTTATCTTCATATCCGTATTATTTATTTAAGTTAACGTTACCAATATTCTCTGCTAAGTTTTGAAGAGCTTCGTCTTCAGTCATATTAAATCGACTCATTAAAAAGTCTAATAACTCTTGCCCTACTAATTGTTTTTCATTGCTCATATCTCTTATTTTTTATTTATATAAATATAAGGCAAATAATCCGTAAGTCCTAATCATTTGCCTTTTATTTTTAATAAAGTTTTAAGCCTTCACAATTTGTTCTGCTACCATACTTTCGCAATCTTCAAATCCCATTGCGCATATTCTACACGCTTTGATAAAGGATCTCAAATTAATTTCTACTCCTTCATATTTCTTCTCTAAGCTTTTCATAATAGACAAAGCCTTTTCCTTAACCTCACTAGGAATCTTAGGCTCCATTGCATCTTTTAAGTCATCGATTCTTTGGAACATTTGCTTAGTATTCATTGAGATATCTGCCACAAAACTTCTACTCTTAATTGCATCATCTAATTTGCTTTGAGATATATTAGAGATAAAGATAATTTTACCTGTAAACTCAAAGTGTCTAGGAACAGGATCCCCATATGTGTCCTTTAAAGGCTTAGTACTAATATAGCTAAGCTTTCTAGTGTCATAACTGTCAAGTGCTGCCTTCAATAAATTAACTGCATCCACATCCTTAAAAACACTATCACAATCATCCAACACAATTATCTTATCACTATTCTCATAAATAGTTACAAACAATCCCGCTGCCGTTGCTCTACCTTTAAAGTGCACAAATTGCTTTGCTTCCTCTAAGCCCATTTCAGTCAATGTCTTCTTAACCAAATAAGTCTTACCTAATCCAGCGCCTCCTGTAATTACTAGTGACGGCTGTATTCCTCTACCTACCATCTTAGTAAGTCTAGTTAAGTTATTAAACATAACCTTCGGGTCTCTTTTCTCTACTACCGTCATAAAGCTTAGCTTCTGCGGCTCGTTACTTTTAGGACTGGTATTATGCATTCTGCTTACTCTACCATTGCCATTAACAACTAGCAACTCTTTATTCTTTTCAGCGTTTCTAATTTGTATATATCTTATTAAGTTTTCTGGAGCTACACTCCCGGTAGCTACATTCTTTGCTACTAATTTGCCATCTATCCTGGCCGGCTTATAAATGTTATTCATATCTCTAATTTTAAATTATACTTAAATATAAGGAAAATATCCGTGCGTGTCAACCTTTTTTAAAGAAAAGTTTAAACTTTTTTTCCTATTAGAATACTAACAAATCACAGGCCATTTCACCGGTGCCTCCGCCGTTCAGGGTAATTTCGTAATTCGGATCCATTCCGGATAACATTACGTCATTCATCAGCTCGTCTACTGTTGCGAACTCTTTATCATAATACTTAGCACATAAACTATACATATCTCTATTTTTTAAATTATACTTAAATATAAGGTAAATTCTGATAGGATCCTAATCTTTTACCAGAAAAGTTTAAATATATTTTAATAATTTTCCTATGCCGGGAACTGACTTTAGAGCCGTCTCTGCTTGTCTAACTAATTGTCTAGCTCTCTCACCTGTAACATTTAACTCCTCAGCTATGTGCTCCATATGCATTTCATAGTCTCTACCAATTCCATAAAACATCATAATAGCTTCTTTTTGCTTAGGCTTAAGGCTACTCAATGCAATTGCCAATTGTGTCTTCAAATCCGAACTATCATGTGTCGGCTTCTCTTGCTCGCCTGGAAGATATCTATCTGCATAAGTCTCACTATCTTCATTATCGCCTACTTTGCTTGAAGTGGATATTGTACCAAACTCTTTGCCTTCAGTCATTGTCTTATGAGATGGAATCCTTACCACTCTGCTTAAGTCATTTAAGCACTTTTGTAATTCAGCTCTCACATACCATACTGCGAAGCTAATAAACTTAACACCTCTATCAGCATCAAATCTTTTTGCTGCTTCAAATAATCCTAAGTTAGCAAATCCTATTAAGTCTTCTAACTCAATACCCATTCCTTGATATTGCTTAGCTACTTGTACTGCAAATCTCAAATTAGACTCAACCAATTTATTTTGTGCTGCCTTATCTCCTGCTAATGCTCTCCGTGCTAATGATGTCTCTTCATCTCTATCTAGTAAAGGAGCCTTCTTAATTTCTCCCATATACTTTTTGACGCTTGGTGTATCTGTCACTACGGCGCCTGTCGTTACATATATCTTACCCATTTGTTAATTGTATTAATGCCAAAGGACTAAAAACTACTTCCTCATTCTGCGGTTTAACTTTTTTCTTATCTCTCATAGCTCTTGCTACTGCACTATTAATATTAGAAGACTTTGCGGCTCTTCTAAATCCAGCGAGGACTCTATCCTGCGCTTCATAACCTTTACTCATTTTTTTACTCATATCCTTTATTTTAAATTATACTTAAATATAAGGCAAAAAAGGATAGGATCCTAATCTTTTGCCAACTTTGTTTAAACTTTTTTACTCAAACTCCTCTCCAATAAAGTCATAGCCATTGTCATTAACAAAGTCTAATATTTCATCATATATCTCAATACCTTCATCTTCACCAAAATTTATTGCGGGATATTCACTACCCTCAACATCTTCCAAATCTATATTCTCAGTTCGGCCATGTCCTACAGCAACTTTAAAATATATACTTGTCATGCCGTCATATGTCTCCAGCTCCCACTCATATACATTATTACCATCCAAATTATAAGTTCCTGTAACTTCTCTTTCAAATCCATCATGTCCGTCTATTA
>Ga0209337_1003960_pt1 | contig 10329 bp, 7 predicted proteins | sample LinPmetageLP53_FD_184044 | JGI IMG/M metagenome (GOLD analysis project Ga0209337, IMG submission 184044) | Marine viral communities from the Pacific Ocean - LP-53 (SPAdes) (version 2) | ecosystem: Environmental > Aquatic > Marine > Oceanic | place: Pacific Ocean | collected 2010-02-08 | reverse complement strand
CCTAAACAGTTTTACCATGAGAAGATACTCAAGGAGTTTCCGTTCAAGGAGACTGAGGCTATTCTGTATGGCTCTGCGTTTCACAAGATGGCAGAAGACTTTGTAGGTAAGGACGTGCCTGTACCTAAGAAGTTTGGCTTTGCGGAAGAAGCACTGGTATCACTGAAAAACCGCAAAGGCGAAAAGCTATGCGAGATAAAGCTAGGTATAACAGAGAACCTAGAGGCTTGTGACTTCTACGCCAAGGACGTTTGGTTCCGTGGCATCGCTGACTTGGTAATACTCGACGACGATCTGGCGTGGGTGGTAGATTATAAGACAGGCAAATCATCCAAGTATGCAGACAAGGGTCAACTAGAGTTAATGGCTTTGGGAGTGTTCGCTAAATACCCACAGATTAAGACTATACGTGCAGGATTATTATTTGTTGTGTGTAATGACTTGGTAAAAGACACCTACATGGAGTATGATAGCGGTAAGCTGTGGGAAAAATGGTTGGGCAAGTATGCTCAGATGAAGACTGCGGCTGACGAAGATATGTGGAACGCACGCCCTAACGGGTTATGCAGACGCCACTGCCCTGTAATTGAATGTGTTCATAATGGAGCAAACTAATGAGAAAACGGAAGAAGCAAACCAACGCACCTGTAGGTAGTAAGAAGTTTCAAGCACGGATGGAACGTCAGCGGGCAAGAAGGGCTGTTGATAAAAATGGTGTAGATCGCAACGGAAATGGCAAAGCCGATAAACGCGAAGGTAAAGATGTTAGCCACAACAAAGCCTTGTCCAAGGGCGGTAGCAACAAAGACGGCGTACGGATAGAGAGTTCAAGCAAGAACCGCGCACGCAACTATAAAAAGAAGAAAGCATAATTTAGGGAACTTCCCTAAAATTAGGAGAACTAAATGCGGATAATAGATAGTAAGGCGTTGCTATTAAAGCTACGCAATCCAAAACGTGTCACTGAAACCGTACCGAAGAGTAAGGAAGTAGGAACTAACGAGGTGTTGGTAAACTGGGGCATCGACGAGATGCACACGCTAAAACGCCTTAATATCAACGTGCCATCACCCATACAAAGCCAGTACACGTGGACAGGTAAGTACGCCCCGTTTGACCACCAAAAGAAAACGTCAGCATTCCTGACCATGAACCGCAAGTCCTTTTGTTTTAACGAGCAGGGTACAGGTAAGACAGCCAGTGCGATATGGGCGGCAGACTACCTGATGAAACAAGGCAAGATCAAACGAGTGTTAGTAATATGCCCTCTATCTATTATGGACTCAGCATGGCGCGAAGACCTATTTACTTTTGCTCCACATCGCAGTGTAGATATAGCTCACGGTGCATCTAAGAAACGCAAGGCTATCATCCAGCAGGGTGCAGACTTTGTCATAATAAACTATGACGGTGTAGAGATTGTGTCCAAAGAGATAGCGGAAGGCGGTTTTGACCTTATCGTTGTAGACGAGGCGACACATTATAAGAACACACAGTCTCAACGGTGGAAAACACTAAGACGCTTGATAAAAGATGACACATGGATGTGGATGATGACGGGTACACCTGCCGCACAGTCTCCACTTGATGCTTACGGGTTAGCTAAGATGGTCAACCCAGACGCAGTGCCACGGTTCTTTGGTTCGTTCCGAGACATGGTTATGCGTAAGATTACGCAGTTTAGGTGGATTGTTAAACCCGAAGCAACCGACCTTGTGTTCAACGTGTTACAACCTGCTATCAGATTTACTAAGGAAGAGTGCCTTGACCTGCCCGACATGACGTATGTGAAACGTAAGGTAGAACTAACGCGGCAACAGAAGAAGTATTACGACCTGTTAAGGAAGAAACTTGTTATGACGGTGGGTGGTGACGAGGTAACCGCAATCAATGCCGCCGTTGTTATGAACAAGTTATTACAAATATCAGCAGGGGCAGTCTACACAGACGAAGGTGATACCTTAGAGTTTGACATTAAACACAGGTACAAAGTGTTGCGAGAGGTGATCGACGAGAGTAGCCAAAAAGTTCTCATATTTGTGCCGTTCAGACACACCATTGACATACTCACAGATAAATTGCGTAATGACGGGATTACCACAGAAGTTATACGTGGTGACGTACCTGTGAATAAACGCACGGATATATTTAAACGGTTCCAAACAACTAATGAGCCACGTGTGTTAGTTATCCAACCGCAATCAGCGGCACATGGTGTTACGTTAACAGCAGCTAATACAGTTGTGTGGTGGGGGCCAACGCCTTCATTGGAAACCTATGCGCAAGCAAACGCACGGGTACATCGGTCAGGTCAGAAGCATCCATGTACTGTTGTACAGCTTCAAGGCTCTGCTGTGGAACAGCGTGTTTACTCACTGCTTGATAATAGAATTGACGTCCACACAAAAATGATTGATTTATACAAAGAAATACTTGACTAGCGTATTGTTCAATACTACAGTGTAATTCTCGCTAACGTAGGAGGATTAAAATGAGCGATGATTCTGATATACCTGCGGACAAACTTACTAAGGCTTACATTAAGATAAGGTCAGAAAGGTCACTACTGTCTGCGGAGTTCAAAGAAAAGGACGGAGCGTTGGTTCGCCAACTGGATGTCTTGAAGAAAGCGTTGTTAGACTATTGTGATGCACACAATGTCGAGAGCGTACGAACCTCTGAGGGTTTGTTTTTTAGGTCTAGTAAAACAAAATACTGGACGGGAGATTGGGAGTCTATGTACACATTTATAAAAGAACATGACATGCCCGAGTTCTTGGACCGCCGTTTGAACCAGACCAATGTCAAACAATTCCTAGAGGAAAACCCAGATGTTATGCCGAAAGGTCTTAACATTGATGTTGAGCATGTAATCTCAGTTAGGAAGAAATAATGGCAGAACAAGCAGAACCGTTTGTGCAAATAGAGGAGTTGGCAAAGCATTTTGCAGTGTCGATTTCTACGATCCGAGCGTGGGTTCGGCAGGGGCACATCCCTAAAACCACGTACATTAAGATCGGTAATACCTACCGATTTAACAAAACCGCAGCAACTGAAGAACTTGTAAAAAGTGCGCAGGATGTGGATGAAACTTTAGTTGAAGAGCAATTAGAGTTCGATTTTAACCCAGACCAAGACGTATAAAACGCCAGAAGGAGAACAAAATGGCAGAGACTTATATTATTCAAAACGTGGAAGCACTATGGCCCAAACTTAATCAGACGTATGCGTTTGATAAAAAAGCCAACAAACACATGCCTTGTGGCCCACGAGATACTAACGCCGCATTTTCTGTAGACTTTCGTGCAGATAGCGCGACTGCGAAAGCATTGTTTGCACAAATGAGTGCCGCGTATAATGCCAACAAAGAGAAATCTTGGCCCCAAGAGCTAACGCTAGAGGCGTCACCGTTGGTTAAAGACGATGATGGTACGTTTAAAGGTACGTCTAATATAAAAGGTGCTTACAGCGGTAGGATTACAGAAAAGCCTGTGGAGCTAGACAGTCAAGGTAATACGTTACCAGAAGACTTTGAGTTAACCACAGGTAGCACGGTAAATATTGCGGTGACCTTTGTCCCTTATCACATGACAAAAGACAACTGGGGTGTGAGCCTACGATTGCAAGCTGTGCAAGTAATCAAGTATGTTACTAGACCCGTGCGTAATCCGTTTGGTAACGTAGCAGGTGGTTATGTTGTTGAAGTTGATGAAGCTGAAGAGACTGCTAAAAAGATATTTAAGTCAAACAACGTGTTAGCAGTCGCGGAAGAAGCAGTCGTAATTGATATGTTTGACGAGGAGCCAGTGAAAAAAACTGCAAAGAAAGCAGAGACTGCCTCATCAGAAGACAAACTCGACTTGACCAATATAGTTAAAGGTTGGGACGACTAAACGATCCTATGCCACGGCTATTAAGTTAGCCGTGGTTAACCTTACAATGGCGAGTGGTGGCTATGAAAACGAAACAATTTTTAGATTTAGTGTTGGGGGATGACGGTCATTACTGCGTCTTCGCGGCACGGGATGGCACTGTCAAACAGAAGTTCTACACTTCTGTAGATGATGTTATAGATGCGGCTAGAGACTTTGACAGCAATGGGCATGACGCTTACTTTGCACTGGCTACGTTAGAAGAAACAGGTTCGCGCAAAGCAGATAACGTCAGGTCGTTGAAGGCGTTCTTCTTAGACTTAGACTGTGGTCCTACTAAAGAGTTTGCTGACCAAGCCACTGCTATTACCGAGCTTCGTGGCTTTTGTACACGACACAAATTACCTAAACCAACTCTTATCAACTCAGGGCGTGGCGTTCATGTGTACTGGATTTTATCCGAGGCTGTGCCTCGTGACGAGTGGTGGCAAGTAGCGGAACGCCTCAAGCAATTATGTGAAGCTGACGGGTTCAAGGCTGATCCTGCGGTTACTTCCGATGTGGCGCGTGTGTTACGTGTACCGTCTACGCACAACCATAAGAGTGACCCCCCTAGCTATGTTACGTTCTTTGGTGTGGAAGCCCCTAGTACCATAGACTTTGACGATTTTGCTGAGTTGATTGGTGGCGACCCGATACCAGTACCTACCAAATACACGTCGAATGCCGTTAGCGCATTTCAAAACGCGTTGAACGAAAACCAAAAAGGCAGCTTCAAGCGTCTGCTGATTAAGACTGCCAAGGGCACTGGGTGTGCGCAGATAGAGCATATCATACAGAACCAAAAGACAGTGCCGCACGATCTATGGCGGTCAGGTTTGTCTATTGCAAACGTGTGTAAGGACGGGGACAGGGCCGCAGAGCTTATGTCTAGCCAGCACGACGACTACAGTTTAGAGGCCACACTTCGTAAGATGGAAGACACAGGTGGGCCACACTTTTGCGCAACCTTTGAAGTACACAACGACTTATGTGCAGAGTGCCCCAACAAGGGCAAGATAACTACACCTGCTATGCTAACCAAAGAGATAGCGGAAGCGGCACCAGAAGATAACATAGTAGTAGAAGACGTAGATGGTATGACTACAACCATCGCTATACCCACGTTCCCTAAACCATACTTTCGTGGGCAGAACGGCGGCGTATACTTACGTGGGGAGAATGCAGACGGTGACCCCGAAGAGATTTGTATATACCACCACGACTTTTATGTCACTCGCAGGTTACATGATGTAGAGCTTGGAGAAGTCATAGCCTTCGCATTACACCTGCCGCGAGATGGGATACGAGATTTTGTTGTGCCACTAGCTGCGGTTACTTCAAGGGAAGAGTTCCGTAAAAATATGTCTGTGCATGGCGTAGTCACTCTAGGGAAGGATATAGATAAACTAATGACCTATACAGCAGCATGGATTAGAGAACTACAGCAGACCACCACAGCTAGTGAAGCGCATCAACAGTTTGGTTGGGTTGACGACAAGGAGATGCAAGAGTTTGTATTAGGTGACCAACTGATTACTGCCAACGGAATAGAGTACAATCCACCGTCAGGCAAAACGTCAGGGCACATACACAAGTTTAAGCCTAAAGGCACCAAAGAACGTAACAAAGAGATAATAGATTTCTACGACCAAGACGGTATGGAGCTACAACAACTCACCGTATGTGCAGGGTTTGGCACGGTACTTATGCCGCTAACAGGTTTGTTTAGTTTAGGTATACATTTATTTGGTGAGACAGGTGGCGGTAAAACAACCGCTATGTTTACAGGTACTTCCATATGGGGCGATCCAAGTGGTCTAACAGGTACTAAAGGAGATACGCCTAACTCAAGAATGAACTCTGCGGAAGTTATGCACAACCTGCTATTAAATACAGACGAGATGACAAACATTCTTGGTAGGCACGCATCGGATTACGCATATCAGTTGTCTGAAGGTAAGCAGAAAAACAGGATGGCGGGTGGAGGAAACTACGAACGTGCTAGGGGTAAACCTTGGCGGCTCATAGCTGTATCCTCTGGTAACGTCAGTATGTATGCACAGATGGCTATGGCAAAGGGCAACACTAAAGCTGAGATGCAACGCCTGTTAGAACTACGTGTGGACGAGATGGACATGGCAAAGGTCGATCCACTCACAGGGGCCAAACTGTTTACAGACATACAAGACAACTACGGTCATTTCGGGCCAGAGTTTGTGCAATACGTTATAGCAAACAAAGACGCGATAACCGCAGATTACGAGAGTATAAAAGTAAAGTTAGATATAGCGGCAGGGTTAGACCAGAGGAACCGTTTTTGGTCTGGGGGCTGTTCTGCTATACTGGCAGGGGCGTTAGCCGCAAAACGTGCAGGGATAATTAACTACGATTTGAAGAAGCTATACAAGTGGGTAACTGAACAACTTAGGCGAACCAAAGCGTTCGTGGACGATAGCACCGCGTCTGTACAAACATTGGTCACCGAGTTTGCCACAGAGCATTGGGGCAGTATCCTTAAAATCAAAAGCACAGAGACAGCCCATAACGCAGATGGTATTACACCTATGGTCATACCCGAGCAGAACCCAAGGGGCATGTTTGTAGCACGTTATGAGACAGACACACATATGCTCTACATCGTGCCGAAGGTATTTAAGACGTGGCTTGGCGAACAGAAGCTAGATTACACTAGCGCCGTGGAAGGTATGCAGAAGGAGATGGGTGGTAAGAAGGTAAAAATGCGTTTGAGCAAGGGCACCAACTTCAACCTACCGCCTATATGGGTGTTAGCGGTTAAACTAGAAGGGTTTAGCGGTGTACCAGAAGCCCCTTAAAGTTGACGATCTAAACCCTGATAAGGTTAAAGTGGTGGTTCAATGGGACGCTATGGTTGTCGGTGCGTCTGTGTTCATACCCTGCATAGATACTGAGAAAGCCAAACAGCAGCTAGAAAAAATAGCGGCGTTCAAGTCGTGGCAAGTAGCGGTACGGGTCAGGATAGAAGATAAAATGTTTGGGCTTCGCATTTGGAGAACTGTGTGATACGCTACAGGTGACAAGTTTAGACATGTACTTGTCGTTCTCCTACTGCCCCCATCTGGTCAGGTTTCGCACTGCAACGATGGGGGTTTTTTAGTCGAAGAGTTGTAACCCTTGATCGTATTGCTCTAAGCTCTCAAGCATTAGCGGCGTGTACTCAATACCACCTATCATCTTACCTGTACGAGTAACGAAGGATTTGCGAGAACGTGAGATTGTCGTTGGCAATATAATATTCTTCTCACGTGCGGCACGAGGCAACCCACGGTTGTACTCTTTTATCTCTTTCATCACCTCCCTGTAAGCCTCACGATCTCTGTTAGAGGCAGCAATGTTTGCTTTGCGAAGTAATTTCGTACGTTGTTTACCGATGTAGCTTACTTTCCGCCGTTCGTTTTTATTGTAGTCGTATTGTTGTATAAGCTCGGCGTTAGCAAACCCACCAAACTGCAAGAGTATTTGCGCAACACCTATGTCTTCAACAACAACGTCACCTCTACGTGTAGCAACCTCTCCTGTGGAAAACTGTTCACCAGACTTTAACACGTTACGCGCAGCGGCAGGTAACACAGCTTGTACGCCTTTAAATACCTCACCTTCGATAAACAAGTCCTTGCCACGATCCATACTCATGTAGATGCCCATAAGAGGGCCAGCAAACTGTTCTATAAGTGTGTAAAGCCCCGGTTGGTCTTTATCAATGATTGGTGGGCGGTATAACAAGCTATTTAAAGCGATACGACTAGCAACGTCTGCGCCCAAAGCCTCGTTCACAAGACCTTTATAAAACCCTTCGCCAACTATTTTGCGCAACATCGCATCAAAATCGTCTTCATCGTCGTCAACAAAGAGATCGTAAAGTTGTCCTAACGCTCCCATCAACGGCATACCTGCAATACCCGCAAAAAGTCCTGTAGAAAAAAGAAAACGAGCTAACTGATGTTGTGCAATTCTACGGTTTTCTTTAGCCTCTGGAGTCCCTCCCGAACGAGGGAACGCATCATTCGTCATAGTTGCCATCATATGATATTTGGCAATAGCAAAACGCTTAAACAACATTAGCACGTTACCAACACCTTTTTGCGCAAACACAGGACGACCTGCTGACGCAATAGAACCAAGAGTAAGCTCTGTCTCAACGATAGCCGTTTCAGCAGCTAATTCTTGTCGTTCTAAGTCTGTAAGAGCTTTCTCTTTGTCATTTCTAGGTTTAGTGCGTAGACGATCTAACTCCAACAAATCAGTAGCGATTAACGTAACTTCTCGATTGTAACGCTCTGCATGGTGAAACAAATAGCTTGTCCAAGAATTTATTTTTTCTAAAACATCTTTAGCATTGTTCATATCCAATTCTTCTTGGTTTAAAGATTGGTTTATTTGCCCGTTTTCTCTAAAGTGTTTCATTGCAGGGGCTAAATCTACCAACGTTGCGTGTCTTTCTGGCGTCATCTTTGCGTCTGCTATGTCCTGTTTTGACATCGCTTTTATCTCTTCATAATTGTAGTTATTCCCAGAAAAGCCAGCTCCTCCAGTTTTAATCTGGCGCGTCCCCATTGTACCGTCTTCTTGCATGACTTGAACAGTTCTGGTTTTTGGGCTGTTTGCTAAAATTGCGGCAGCGGTCCCCAGTGCTTTAAGAGCTTTTGCGTCACCATACTTACCCATAAGGCGTGGAGCCACACTCATAGCTACATCAAACGGTGTAATAGCAGCAGAAGAAAAGTTCCAACCCATAGTCCACGCATACCCTGCGGCGTTCAGTGATTGAGACCATTTTGGAATGTCAGGACTTTTAGCAAAATTAGCAATCTTACCTAATGCTACTTTATACATTTTGGTATTTTCGTCTATGGTTTTTGAGCTTAACTCGTCCGTTTCTAAAATATCACGTTCAAACTGTTGTAACTCTGCGCCGTATGTCATCTGCACAATCTGTCGGTTATAATCACGTCCTTTGCTTTCAACCGTGCCTATAAGATCAAAAGAATCGTCAATAAGCCCAAAAACTCTTTTATCTCCTGCCGTGCCAGAAGGAGTAACGTCACCTTTAAAACCTCTAACGTCTCTACGAATACGCAACGACTGCATAAGTGAGCGTTCTGGCATAGAGTCTAAAACAAGGTCTAAAATACCGTTGACAGTATCTTTGTTTGCACCTTCAGCTTGTAAAACTGCAAACACTTTACCAACAAAGGAGTCACTCGGCGCACCACTGTAATTTCCTTTACTTTCTTTGATACCGATTTCCATTGGTATATTTACTTGCGCAGCTATTTTGTTACGCCGAGTAGTATCAGATATTTTAGATAACTCTTCTTTGTTGTACTCATCTATTGCGTCTATGGCTCTTTTTCTTTGCTTTGTTGTTTTAAAATATTCTGTAAAATACATGGGTTGCCCTGTTCTAGGGTCAACAGCAAAATACCCTAGACGGTAATCACCATCACGTATCATCGGCATAAACGGTGTAATAGTTCCACGTTCTAAGGCTAAATAAACAGCTAATTTTTTACGTATTCTTTTTACTGCTGCCTCGTCGTTTATAGTAGCCGCTAAATTTTTTGTTATAGCAGTATCGACGTCAACTAAATTTTTTGCAAAAGCGTTAGTAATAACACCGTAAAGTTTACGTCCTTTGTCACTCATAGCTAAATACTTACCACGAACTTCATTGTAAACTTTTTCAGCTACTTCTGGGTCGTAATTTAGATTTGGTACTGTTTTGTTAGTTTCTGGATCAAGATAAGTAGCTTTATGCCCGTAAGCGTCTTTGAACTTAGCCACACGCGGGTCAACACGGTAGGCAGATGCAATCGGCCCAATGTCGCGCAAAAATTTAAAATCTGTACTTACTTCTCCTTTTAAGCGTTGAAGTTTTGACACCCCGTCTCTTCTAAGCGCTTTAATATCGTTAACAATAGCATCAGTTGAGTCGTTCATTTCGCGTAGTGCAGCACTCATGCGGTTTATTATAATATTTAACTTCGTTGCTCCGGGGATACGCGACTCTGCTAATTGTCCTAGTATGCTAGCAGGTTGGAAATTTATCCATACATTTTTTGCAGCTACTGGCACGGTCACACTCTTCATAAGAGCTTTACCCTGTTTTAAGTAACTTGCCATGCCTTCTTTGGTAGTAGTGTCAAAGGTATTTGATGAGGCTTGGTTGTTAAGAAGTTTCTGTGGGCCGTTAGGAGTACCAAGCGTCATGTATATTTTGGTAGCGGCACGCCCATCGTAAGTCGGTGCAATTATCTCCTGCACCAGCTTGTCCACTGCATCAAACGTAGAAGTCTCAGGCACTGTGGGACGGCCTATTAAAGTACGTACAAAGTTAGCTATAGCTCGGACCAACTGTTGAAACGGGTTACGTCCG
>Ga0209337_1003957_pt1 | contig 10333 bp, 4 predicted proteins | sample LinPmetageLP53_FD_184044 | JGI IMG/M metagenome (GOLD analysis project Ga0209337, IMG submission 184044) | Marine viral communities from the Pacific Ocean - LP-53 (SPAdes) (version 2) | ecosystem: Environmental > Aquatic > Marine > Oceanic | place: Pacific Ocean | collected 2010-02-08 | reverse complement strand
TGCTCCAACTTGCACAACCCAATCTGTGCCTGAAGTACCGCCACCACTTGCCATAGTTCTACGAGTGATAAACATTAAAAGAAGTCCTGCCCCGCTGTAAATGCATAATAAGTTGTTCCAGCATCTTTAGTGATAAAACTGAAAATATCTACTGAGTTATTTCTTGCAGTATGTGTTGGTTTTGAGTTACCAGCCCACTTAACTGCACTTGGCCAAGTAATCTGTCTCTGTGTTCCGTCATTGGTAAACAGTATGGTAAATCCAAACATATTTGCTCCAGGCGGAGGATTGTTAAGTGTAATACTTGTTACCGAACCAATTAAAGGAATACTAAAATTCTGTGCAGAACTTAAATCAATACTGATTGCATTACTTGAAATAGCTGATGTTGCATACTGTTCACGAAAGGTTTTGGATTTCATAAATCCTTCGTTAGTCGTGTTCCCTGCAAGAGTTGTTTTTGCATTGGGCCCATTGACAACCAATTTACTTTTGATGATTGTGTTTGCACCATTAAGTACAGTATTACTTTGGATTATAAGTCTCTTTGAGAGTATGTCTGTGTTTGCACTGTTCTTGAGAACTTTGAATCTACCTTTGTTCACAAAGTTTCCTGTTGTATGAACAGAAGATGTGATGTTTACATTTGCACCCCTAAGAGAAACATTTGATGTATTGTAAAGAAGTCCACCACGAATACTTGTGTTACCACCTTGAAACTCTGCATTAGCTGTTGCGTAGATTTGTTTTCCTGTAAAGTCTGTGTTTGCACTTGTACTAATAAAACCACCACGAAAGTCATTACTTGCACCAAGGAATCTTGTATTTGATACAGACAATAAAGTTCCACCCAAGATACTTGTATTTGAACCATCAAGTACAATCGTATTTGAAACTCTTGTATGTATTGCTGTTATAAAGACATTTGCACCACTAAGTCGAGTGTTTCCTTCTCCATGAAGATTTAAAGTTCGTAGAACAGGAACACCTGTCGTATTTGCAGCCTTGTTAATATGGGCTCTTACATTATTGGTGTTTATCCTCCAAGTGTTAAAGGTATTCGCTAATGAGGTTTCGGTAAATAACTCTGGCATTATTTAAGTCCTTTAACAATTGTTTGTAGCATATCTTTTATATCCGACATATCTTTCTCAAGATTTTCTAACCTTGATCCCTGTGTTTGAGTTGCTTGTCTTCTTGCTTTATATGCTTGCAACTCATTTAAGTTATTGTTCAGAACAGCTTTAGTCTTCGTATCTTTAACTAAAGAATCATTATCCTGTATTTTTGAATACCTACTCATTTCTGTAATGCTATCGCCCTTAGATTTTTTACTCTTGGTGGATTTGAAGGATTTGTTGCAGTCATAACAATCTTAATTGCAAACTTTTTAAATCCAGCAAACTGAACTCCACTACTGTTTGTATAGTTAAGAACACCTGTTGTTGAATTTGCACCATTCTTATATGTATCATCAAAAGCTGCAACATCATATTCTCTTTCACTGAAGTCATTTCTATTTGTACTAGATGAAATCACTACGTTTGATGTGACATCATTCATAAGAACGTATCCACGATCACCAAAGGATTCGTTATCTTCACGATTCAGAACCTTGTAGTATACATTTACATTACTATTTGGTGGAGAATATGCATCAAGGAATACCTTTAAATCTTCAGCATCTTGTCCGTCTTTAAGGTCAACCACTTTTGTAATGTATCTTGCCTTTGCAGAACCACCAGCAGTATTTGATGATATTCGGCCAGGAATATAAACAGTTGCTTCGTTTGTTTGATCCGAATTAATCTCGTTCTCAACACTCACCATATAAGTACGTTGAATATCAATGGCAGGAGAGACTCTTGAGTTTGTAGAGAACAATCTTACTTCAGCTTCTAGTGTCGGAGTAAGAGAAGATGCTCTTTCCTGAGACTTACTCAAGATAAACTTACGATTAGTATTGTATTGTGTTTGATTAAACTGAAACTCTTTTGAATTACTTTCGAAAGTTGTAGTTGTTGGAGCAAACTTAGTTTTCAACTCTGTTGCAGTCTCACTCAAGTCTGGACTATCTGTATGCATATAGAACACATCTTGATTCAATTCTTTTCTCTGTACAAGATTTGCAGTGAATCCTTCATCCCTCGAAGTAAGAATACTGTTTGGAATAAACTGATGAGCTGCATTTGCAACCGAACCAGCCTGTTTCGTTGTAATACCTGTTGTATTTGCAATATACAAATAACTGTTTGCATACGTCACTCTATTATAGTAATCAAGTTTACCATATGCAAAGTTCTTTGAGTGAATAACAGCAGTCTGACCTGTTGCAACTCCTGTTGCTGCAAACTTCAGAGTCAATGTTTCTCCGACTTGAAACTCTGTGCCGGGCTTAGTACTATCAATCACAACATCATTTGCAGTTGCTGTACCTGTACCTGTATTTGCATAGATTCCAACGTGTCTTATAATACCGATTGCACCTGATGTGCCACCTGTAACAGTTTCAACACCATTGTTATTTGCACGACCTTTTATAGTTGAGGTCATTGTCAGTCTCATTGGGCCGTGAACAACCTCACCTCTTTTTTCCCAGAAGCCAGAGTTAGTTGCACCAAGAGCATTATTACCAACATTATCAACAACAAAGAAGTCTGTGTTTGGTTTCTTGAGGACAGCAACTCCAGTTGTATTTGCTTGGAAGTTTGCAATATAAAGATTAAACTTCATATCTTCTTCTTGAATCGGAGTATACTGACGATCATTAGAACTTGCATGAAGCATACCAACAGCTGGTTGTTTCGTCACTCTGTTTCTTGTGCCGACATTTCCCTTTTGAGTACGAGTTGCTGTTAAGTCTTGTTCACCAAGTCTTGAACACCAAAGGTTATAGTTTGGACTACCACCATCAGGTCTTACAACAATTGCATACTCTTTTTGAGCTGCAATATAGACGGGCGTAACAAATCTAACTGTTGTTGGAACATCAGAAGTACCTCGACTATCAATATTAACATCATCAGCTGGAATATTCTGTTGAGAGAAAGGAACTATTGTTGGTGTAATTGCACCTGTTCTTTTATCAACTTCACGTATCTCTACTGAAACTCCAAGAGAGGTATCTTTTGCTTGGAAGTAAAGATCAACTTTTGTAAGGTATCCACCCGAAGCAGACTGAGAACCAATATTAGAATCCATAAGTGAGAAAGTTTGTGCAAGAGGATCAATGAAACATCCTCCACCAAACATTCCAAAGTCGGCTGCAAGATTTTCATAAACTGCTTGTGTTGATGCACCTCCAGCAATCGTAGGATTCTTAGGAGCAGAAGGTTGAGGAGCAAACACACCTTGAGCTGCATTATCACCACCAAATGCATTTATAATTGCTTGGTGTGCAACAGGATCGTGTGGATCAACAGAAAGAGCTGCACCAATTTCATCAGCACTCATGGCTTTTTCATCAGCATTTCCGAATCCATTTGGATTTGGTTGATTTCCAGAATCTTCATCATCTCCATTATTTGCATCATCAGCTGGAGGCGGAGAAACTGTTTCTCCATCACCATCATTATCTGGTGGAGCATTTTCTTCTCTTGGTATTGGTGGAGCATGATCTTCAGTTCTAGTTCCAGGCGGTCTACTCGACTCAATCGTTCCTGATTGTACTCTCGTACTACCAGCCACAAAGTATGTTGCATCAGCAGAAGTAGTTGTATTGTTCAATCCTTGAATATCTCTTGGACTGTCTGTAAAACGAAGAGATTTTTGTCCCACACCAAAAGAAAGGTGATTGTCATTAGGAAGATTAAACAAAGCGTAGAAATTACCTGACGCATCACTAGTTAAAACTGTACCCATACCAGCAGAAGGAACAAACGTAGAACTTGTTGGAGTAATATATCCACTTACATTAACTCCATCAAAGAAACCATACAGTCTAGTAGTTGGTTTCATTCCAACTATCTTAACTTTAAGTACCTGTTGACGCATCTTCTTTGTTACACTTGAAGAAACTGAGTGTATGTGTCTTGTATCTTTAGTATTGTCTGGAGTATTTGGAGTTGTAGGTTTGCGAGCAACTGCCCAAGGAGCAATCCCTGCATCTTCCATGCTCTTTTTCAAAGCAGATTTCTCATCAGCTGTCATATTTCCAAGAGTTATTCCGAAATCAGCTTTAAGAGCATCTTCTTCTGCAGCTAACCATTCTTCAAAAGTTGTAGCACCATGAGAGTCCTGATTCTTGTCATCGTTATTTCCATCAGGATTTGAATTAACCTCTGGTAACGTAATTATACTATGCCAACTATCTGTGTTTGGATCAAGTGTCATAGTGCCTTTCCACTTATAGTAAAGGCCTGCGAGATTACGAGTATGTGTCGCATGAGGATTTTGAATGATTCTAAAGTGTCTGTAATCAAGAGTAATTAGTTTTCCATCATCAGGAATCTGTATACTTTGTATTTTTGAAACCTTACCTGATGTTGCACCTGTAACAATTTCATTCAGATTAAAATCACCAGAAGTATCAGAAACATAAAGTCTATTGTTCAACTGATAATCAAGTCTTGCTGTTGTACCACCAGCCCCTGTAACTGTCTCTCCAGAAGTAAATGTATTTCCCGAAGAATTGGTATTACTATTAATAGAAGTAATATAACAAGCTAATCGTGCATCTCTTGGTTTTATCTGTGTGTTTGTACTGTTTGCACTATGATATACAAAGTTAAGATGATCTTGTTTTATAGCTGGTCTTAATTCTTGTTTTGTTGAATCAATAGAAGCACGATAGTCGGGATGTGATGGATCACCAACACCATGACCTGTGAATCCATCTGTGATGATTCCATTTTTAAATCTGTTGTTTCCTGAGCTATCTCCAATGAATCTTCCACTAGTTTCTGATTCAAGAAGTGTAAGTGCAGTATAGTATTCAAGACGAGTAATTCTTTCTTCAAGAACACCAATGTCTTTCATCTTAAATCCACGATGGGATATTTTCTGCACACTTGTTGCCAAATCTCTTCTTGAATGTGGTACAATTTTATTTGCTTCAGAAAGAGGAAGTGATGGAAATGGTGGTATATGTAGTTTTGCAAGAACCATACCATCAGAAGGTGGAGATGGAGCTTTTGGGTCTGTTGAAGGAGTTCCCCGAATAGCCCTAAACTTACCTTGTCTGTTAATTACAACAAGATCAATACGGCCAAGATAGTATTCATAGTCGAGTGTGAAATCTGCGTTTGGTGGAGAATAATGTAATCCAGCACCTATTGTTGTAATCACAGTACTATCAGCAGGGTTAGTACTGATATTTGTTAGTGATGTAACCGAGTTTGCCGTATCCGTAATTCTAGGCCTAATGTCAATGTAGTCTCTGAGATCAAACGCTCTTCCATCTGTCGGAGAGATATAGAGAGGCACTTCTTGTGTACGAATAGTAGTATTACTTGGATTTACGTCATTGATAGGATAACTATCAACACCAAAGTAACCAATACCAGCACTAGTAACATGAGTAAAGTAATCAAGTTTTACAATAAGAAATTCTGTAGAAAGTAAAGTAACCGATTTAAAAGGGTTCTTCTTTAAACGTGCGTGTTCGTAGAGATTGTCTCTCTGTCCACTATCAAGAATAAACTTGTCTGTAACATCAACTCCAGCAGTCAATGAAGCAGGAATGGCACTGTACTTACGAACTTCTGTTACCTTATGAACATCTGCAAGTCCTAATCCCCACGGCCCATCAACACCTGATGCAACATCAGAAAGTTTGATACGAACATAACGATTCTTATTAATTGTTTTACTGATTTTAACAGCATCTGTACGTTTCTGTTTTGATGCAAATGTTGCGGATACTGTTCCTGTAGTATTAAAGTTTTCTTTCAGATCAATCTTCAATGCAGTTGTAGAAGCTGCACCAACAAGACGATCTGAAGCTGCATTAGCACCCATTGCACCTGTTCCTGTCAGATCAATATTGAAACCTGATGGAAGAACTTTATGGTGTTTCTTACCACTGACACTGGCGCCAGTAGTGTTTGCAACAATTGCAGCTGTTGCACTTGAAATTACAAGAATACGATTTGTTACATCTCCAAATCTAATATATTCTCCAACATTGTATTCGTCATCTAAATCTGTTCCCGAACCTGTAACAACACGACCATTGACGGCAACTGTTCCTGTATGAGCAGATGTATGTGTATTTGCATATTGATTTATTGCAAGATAGTAGTTGTCTTTAATCACTGAAGAGGATAAAGTTCCTGTAGAGTGTGTCCAAGACTGACCACCAAATTCTGCACCAGCTGTTACTGTTACAATACCACCATTTGATATGGCAATGTTTTCTCTCTTGAGGAAAACGTGGTCAAGGTCAAGAGTACCAGCTGAATCTGTTAATCTTTTGACACCTGTTGATCCAACTGGGAATAATCCCCTTACGAATCCTGTTTCTTTTAACTGTGCTAAACTGTTTGATAAAACAGCATCAGCAGTTGAATTTGAGAATGAACCCCCTGAGTTGTCAAGGAAAACACTACGAACATTTGCAAAGTTTTGAGAGGACATTCTAACGTCATACAGATATAGATTATACAATCCAGTATTTGCACCGACTTGTCCAGACTTATATTCAAGAGCTCTTGCTCTTGCAGTACCAATTTCAACACCAGCAACTTTACCAAGTCCTGCTGTCCCTGCACCATGAACATAACTGTTGGCTGCATTACTTCGAAGAGAAACAATACTGTGTTTGTTTAAATCCCATCCACCATTTACACCATAGACTTCAAGATAGTTTCCGTAGTTTGCTGAAACTTCAACATCTTCAAGAGACTCGACTGTGTTTCCTTTTGGAACTTCAATAAATTTCGTTGCAGATGTTGCACGATCATATCCACGAACATATGCCTTGCCGGGCTCTACACCAATTGCAAGGAGTGCGTTGTTTCCACGAAAAGTTGATGTAAGTATTCCGTTATTGTCACCAGTTCTCAAATGTTCTCTTATACGAAGTCCGAAACCACGAACAATATAATCTCCTTCATTGTCTTTGGCCCGACTTGCAACGTAGTCTCTTATATAATTATAGTTTGCACTATCATGTTTCTTCTGTAACGCACCTCTTTGAATTGAAACGTATTCAATAAAGTCTGTGTTTGCACCAAAAGAACTTCTAAGATTTCTTATCTGTAAAGTTGGAGTAAGTCTTAATCTGTCTGCGCCAGGAGCAGTATAATTATATGTACCACTTGCTGGGTCTGTTAAAGTTGTATCTGCGGTAGAAGTTACGACATTTTCGAAAACCTCAAAACCAACACGAACACTTGCAAATCGTGATCTTTTACCGACAACCACTCCTTGTGTTGGAACACGAATAAAGTGATCCTTTGCAAAGATGACACCTTCACCGACAGTCAGTCTTGCACCATATCCTGTTGCGTTTGCTTGGGTAACAACATTACAACTAAGAGATGTGGCTGTGCCGTTTGTATATGCAGAAGTAATCTTCTCCCCTGAATTTGAAGCATCACCACTGAAAAGTTTATGTGTGCCATTAGAACTTGCACTTGTGTATTTTACGAAGAGAGTTTTTGTATCTAGTCCTGATGCTTCTGCACCTGTAGCTGCATCAATAACATATGCTTTAATACCAGAAGTTGCACCTGTAAGGTCAAGGCCAACAAAGGCAGCTGCATTGACAGATGAACCAGCATCATTATTGTCACGAATACGAATAAATCCGACTTGTTGATCGTAGTTGACTTCACATCCCTTTACTATTGCGCCTTCAGTAAAAGTTTTCTCACCCATTCTATCAATTTGATTTTGAAGAATAGTCTGCATTTGAGTAAGCTCACGGCCTTGCACAGCAACGCCTGGCTTATAAAGAATCCTGTGAAAATTCTTTGTCTCATCAAAATCATCATAATAGGGATCAACATTGAAGTTCGTACTTAATGTGTTTGTATTTGCTACTGAACTACCCATTTATTCTTTCTTCCTAAAACGTAAAGACTAATTTAAAGTCTTCATCTTGGTCAAACGACCGAGTTATTGCCTGTCTATTCTCTATGTATAACACTTTACCTGTAAATGGTTTTAGATCAGGTTTTGTGTTTGCAGATATTACACCATTTGCTCCAGAGGAAGTAACATTTTCTCCGCTTGTAAATAGTGTAGCAGAAGTATTTGTAACGTGTAAGACTCCTAGAGTATTACCTGTATTCGTATTTGCGAACCTTACAACAGCTCCTGTTGCACCAGAAGTCGCACCTGTAACAGTTGTATCCTCTGTAAATCTTCCCGAAGCACTTACACTTGTCAGTGTTAATCGTGTTGTTTGTGTAAGTCTCAATGCCGTTGCACTTACTCCGTTCTGGTATTTAGGGTCAATAATCAAACCGAATCTTCTATAATCATTGACAATCGGTAAGGTATTTGCTTCCGACCTTGTAAGAGTCGTGTTAAAAATTAAGTTCTTTCCGTTCAACTCATTGATAGGGTCAGCACCATGACCACCATGAGGAGGTATCATTGCCTTTCCAATTGCACCTGTACCATGTGAACTGTTTGCAGTAATTGATACATCGGCTCTTGAATAATTTGAACCAACTGCAATCATATTAATATATGATATTGCTCCTGCAACGACATTACTATAAGCTGTTGCACCCGAACCATCTCCTGTAATTGTTACCTTCGGAGTAACAACGTAATCTGAAGTCGTGTTTGGTGTAACAGTAAATGCATTATTAACTGTTGCTTCTCTTGTTGTACCCACATAATCAACAATCTCTCTTACCTGACCAATTCCAAGTCCGCCAGTAATTCTTATAACACTTCCGTTATAGATATCATCCGTACCACTTGCATTTGATTTTAACGTAAGAGTATGTGTAGCAGTACCACTAACAATCAAAGTGTTGTTTGATACAATGGCATCAATTGCTGTGTTACTTGTTGATAGATAACCACTTCCACCTGTTGTTACATCAACGACTTGAATTGCACCATTTACAGCTGCCTGTTGTACATCCCATTGTACTGAACTGTCATCAGCACTCAGAGTTTTTACTGGAATATAGTTTGTTGCAACAAAAGCTTCTACATCTGTACTTGAAATATTATACAAGAATTTCCAACGATATCCATCAGAAGTACTCAGTATTGTTGTTGCTGTTCCTGTGGGTTGAACTACCGATTTTGCACCACCATTATTAAAGAGACACTTATATACGTTATTTGAACTTGATAAAACAAAATAGTTATTTGAATAAAGTAATGTATCGGTATGATCATATTGTGCATAAAGAACATTGTTTGACCAGTTGTGTCTTTTAGCACCATGACTAACACCGCCTGGCAGTATCTTCTTCAAACCAATCATGTCTCTCCACACGTTATAGTCAACATCTCCAACGAAATCAGTTTGAGCTGGAACTACAGTTTCATCTGCATAAGGATGAATCCTTGATATAAACAAATACAAAATTGAGGTTGAATCTGCAAGTGCAGCTTTAAACTTCTTTGCATTGTCGATTGAAAAATTCTGTGTTACTACATTAACGGCCATTTTATTCTTCCAGTATTATCAACTATTTATACACCATTACGAATAGGTTATATCAATCATATGGAAATATTCTGCATTTGCAACTTTAGCAGTAGTCGTATTTCCATTATATACGGGCGTAATCTTCATTGCAGAGTTTCCATAGACTGTAACAGCTCTGAAATCTGCATTTCCTTTTGGTGTTGGTGCATAGACGGCATTTGCAGTTGCAACACGAACCCAAGTGTTTCCTGAGACAATATTTGCAGAATTGAAGAAAGTATTGTTACCATATAATAGATTACGAGTACCAACAACATTAAAAGGTACATTTGCAAATCGAGTAAAGAATTGTGTATCACTTGCCCAGAAAAGAGCAGACTGAGTATTCGCAACGTAAACTCCACCCTGTCCTCGTATCATGTGGGAAGTTAACGCTTCAATACTTTCAGCTGATGAGACTGCTGACGCAGTTACCGAAGTGTCAATCATAAATCGACCGAATCGTTTAACTCCAGCTGGATGTGCAGTTTTCTCAACTACCTTTCTATAATCTTTGGTATTTGTTTTACTCTTAACTACATAAGATAAATCTTGATAATAGTCACTATCTTGAACTACAAAACTTGATGACAAGAAACCTCTTGTGTCAGTATAAGAACCAGACTCACTGATAACACCTGTTGTATCGACAATACCAACCGCATTTGCAGTCTTTGCAGACCCAGCAGATGTGCCTCTTGCTGGAGTCTCATTTTCAGCAGAAAGATT
>Ga0209337_1003956_pt1 | contig 10334 bp, 15 predicted proteins | sample LinPmetageLP53_FD_184044 | JGI IMG/M metagenome (GOLD analysis project Ga0209337, IMG submission 184044) | Marine viral communities from the Pacific Ocean - LP-53 (SPAdes) (version 2) | ecosystem: Environmental > Aquatic > Marine > Oceanic | place: Pacific Ocean | collected 2010-02-08 | reverse complement strand
ATATAGACTCCCGAAGCTCTGGGCTTTTCTCAATCAACCTTCGTGGTACAATAATCTCGCCTGTTTGAACGTGTGCAACCGTGTCATCGCCAAAACGACCATAAGAGGCCATGCGCCGTGCAACAGAATTAAATTCAGCTATCCCAGATGTTCCCAACTCATTACGAGCATTCTCTGCTTCCAACGCAGAAAACTCTTCGTCCGGCATAATAAACCCGGCTATGCCGCCTTTTGGGATGTTGGCTTCTGTAAGAGCTTGTTGGGCCATGGATATCTCCGTTTTTCTACAACGCAGGTTACTTTTTTTATACTGTACGTCTTTTCTATTACATAATCTAGTCGTCTTCAACAATTTCCTTATGAAACTGCTACTGTTACCGTTCCTAAACCGCTTGTAGCCGATATTCCAGAACAAGCACTTACATTTAATAAAGAAATTCTAACATAACCGTCGTTGTTTGTATTTAAACAATCACTAACCCAAAGCGCCCCCGCTTCCAACCCAACATCGTTTCCTGATTGAAGCGCCGTTAAGGTAAGGTCCGTGGCCCGTGATCCGCCGGGATTTTCCACTAAACCTATAAACGTCTCCAAGGCACGAACAAGATCTGTCATATATATGTTGTCTATTTGACCTTGCGGAGTGGGCAATCTGGGGAAAGGAGTTACATTTGAAGCCATTACCTTCGACCATCCTCTCGAACATCAATTCTAGGGCTACCAAGTCTCCATCGAACCCCAGCTCCCGTAGAAGCTACTTTAAAACAAAAAGATCTTCCTCTAAGCCTTATGTCAGCTTTAGTTGTAAATTGTTCAAAAGGCACTGTGGTAGAACTTGCGGTAAGGCTAATCGTGTCTGTTTCGGTTTGCCCATAAGAGCTTCCCGGGAAGTCTTGCATACTCAAGGTCATGTTTACAGCCGGTGCTGTTCCCGTAGTAGAAGACCCTTGAAACGAAATATCAGGTATTATTCTGCTAATAGAAACAAATTTTTGACCATCCCCCATGTCTACGGGACTTGCTTCTAACGACGTACTCATGGCACTACCATCGTCATCATAACCAATTTCGTGATTATATAAATAACCACTTTCCGCACCTATTGGGTATTGAAAAGTACCTCTGTCAATAAAGGAGGACCTTGCCAAACTACCGTAATACCATACTTTTTCAGTGTAGTTATAAGTAACGTACTTGTCGTTTTGACCATTTCCATCATTTGCAACAGAATTGGAGTCCGAACAATAAAACCAAGTTATTTCGGTAAACTCACTGTTATGAGCGGCATAAACCTTATCCTTTTGACTATAATTAAAATCAAAAAATACTTTGTCTTTTACGGTGCAAGGCATTTGTTGTGTTCGACCTTCGTATAAGTAAAAAGAATCTTGCCCCATCCAAAACACGGCTTCCTCTACAGCAACCGCTGCATTAGGCCCCATTATTGTAATTCCTGTTGATAACGGCGTAATACCAAACGTAAACGGTGCTCCTAAATAAGTCATTGAGTGTACCGTACTATCTGTAAACACTACAATCTCACGCTTTGTTTCTACCGCAGTAACAAATTTGGAACCCGTACCGATTCTTAAATCACCCGCCGAATTAGTTGCAGAAGGAGTCCAATCGGTTAAAGACTCCGAACTTGAAAAACGTATAAGTAAAGGATCTTGCGTTGTAGTTCCCAAAGTATCGGCACCAAAAGCAATAATATGTCTAGAGTTGTCTGAAACCATGACTTGCATAGCTACTGTAGGGACATCCGTAGCACCCGCTAAAGAGGTTAAGTTTACTGCTCTTGCCGCTACACCACCGCTTTTATCCCAATAATAAATAGCACTGTTTCTAAGGTTTAAAAGTAAATCTTCACCAAAGTTATCTTCACTCCAAAGAGCAAGCTCACTTTCGGTGGTAACATCTGCGGAAGAACCCCAAGTTCCTCGTTGCCAAGTTCCCGCACCCCAACCAGTACCACCAACTTGAGTATCAAGACCGCAGTCTATTTGATATTTAGCAACAGTACTTCCACCGCCATTACCAGAGTCGCTTGCGTTGCCCGTGGCAGATACATTTATAGTATATGTATTAGCAGAGGGAACTGTTTGTACTTCAAACTCTAAATTCAAAACTGCTGCCGTAATATTACCCCCCAAAGCGGCGGCACCACTAAAGGTGACAAAATCACCCGCATTTGCTCCGTGAGCATTGTCCGTTACCGTGGCTACGGTAGCACCGTTCGCAACAGAAAAAGTTGCAGCACCGTTAGTAGTTTTTCTAATCGGCGTAATATCGTTAAAAGCATCCCCTTCAACTACATAGTATTTTATATTAGTACCTACCCCTAAAAACTTAGTTCCACTTAAAGCAATCCATGAAAACAAACTTCTAGCAGAACCCAAATAAGTATTTACAGAATACTTTACCCAACCGCCTATTTTTTCAGGAAAACCTAGTCTAAAGCGTACTTTATCGCTATCTACCCAACCGCCCTCATTTGTATACGAGGTTACATCTCGATTAATTCCGGGCTTATATTGTAATTTTGTTAAAGGCATTAAGTGTATGCTCCATTAATAGTCCCAGAGTTTGTACCAAGGATTGTGTAAGCTGATACGCCTGAGAAAGTTACAGCTCTACCAGCCGCTCCACCTGCTGACCCGGCGGTTGGGCCGGGGCTAGTATTTCCGCTACCTCCTGTTGCTCCTGTTGCACCAGCCGTTCCAAAGGAGGAGGCACCGTTTCCGCCTGTACCACCGCCACCTTCGTTTGAATCAACCCCTGCTGGTTTAGAATTTCCGGCTACACCAGCCGAACCATTTGTTTGTGATTGATTGTAGCCAATTCCTCGACCACCAGCTCCACCAGCTCCACCATCTACGTAATAAAGATTACCGCCTCCAAGTCTTACCCCTCTGCCGCCTTGACCACCAGCACCGCCACCACCGCCACCACCTGAGAGGGTGGAGCCTGAAAGCATGTTAATAGTAACCCCAGTAGATTGAACCGTCATGGCTGTTCCGCCAGCACTTCCAGTTGTTGTACCTGCAAATGTGCCGCCATCACCACCTGTTCCTTGAATGTCACCAGAGTGGTTTATAGTTAAAGTACCACCCATACTAGCTGGGACGGTTGTTATACCTAAGACTACACTAGCACCTACAGTATATATTTTGGGGACCGTGGCCGTCCAACTTCCCGAAGCGGCACTTTCAAACAAAGTTTGTAAATTAACACTTGACGCACTAGACGCGGTCACACTAATTTGATTAACTGCGCCGTAGAAGTCTGAAAGTGCAACTGTACCAGAGGTTGGAACATCCGTATTATTTGTGGGAACCAGACTGCCACCCCTGTAATATTCGCTTATAGAAATAGGGTTAGAACCGCCAAACTCATCTTGTAAATCTTTAAGGTCTATGGCTCCAGAGGATGGTACTGCCATGTTTTACTTTCCTTCTAATTCTTTAACTTTAGCTGAAAGTTCTTTTATTGCTTCAATTAAATAACCAGTAATGTTTCCGTAATTAACACTCAGTGTACCCATTTCATCTTCTGCGGTAAGTACAAGTTCTGGAGCAATCTTCTGCAATTCTTGTGCGATAACACCAGTAGAATCTTTATTAGTTTCATTTCTAACGTAATGTACGCCCCGCATTTCTGTTACTTTAGCTAAAGCATCCGGCACTGTTACTATGTTAGACTTTAGACGCTCATCCGAAAAAGCAGTCACATCATTATTAAATGTCGCCGCGCCAGCCGCAGACATATCCAAAGTTAAAGCTGTAATGGCTGAACCGCCATCATTTCCTTGGAAAATCATGTCTTTATCAGACACTATTGATTTAAAGGTTAAATTGCTACTGGTAAGATTTATATTTCCCTCATGTGTTCCCGCAGATTTTAATAAGATATCATCACCCGCAGCGTCAAGAGTAATGTCACCGACGGCATCAATTATAAAATCATCTGTAGCTGTGAGCGTGTCAGCATCAAGAGTCATTTCATCTACGACTACACCAGCGTTAGCCGTTACTACTCCTGTAGCTCCCATCGTTCCAACTACTGCAATGTTCGTCGCAGTTAATTCTATTGTGTCTGTTGCTGCAATATCAAGGACCGTGGCACTAGCGCCTTGTATGAATTGACTCGCGTCATTAAACATTAATTTGTTTGTACTGTTTAAGGTCAAACCAACGTCGTTTGTATGTGTTAAAGTTGCGTCAACATCTGCGCCAAAACCAAGAACCGCAGAATCCGCGTTTAAGGTAAGATTGCCGCTTACGTTAAGGCCTGATAAAACATCATACACAACACCGCCGCTACCCAGTCCATCTGTTGCAATTACTTTAGTTCCACCCGCTGGAATAGCTATATCTGCGCCACTACCGCAGGTAAAAGTTAACGTAGCTGACGTTGAGTTAAACATGAACCAAACTTTAGAAGAAGTGTTTGGTAAAATTGTTACGGTACAGGCCTGACCGCCACCCGTAAGTTTAAGTGCCATAGCTCGATCTGAATCCGACGCACCATCTGCTATTGTAATATTATCTGTTGAGGCGTTAGCAATCGCTCTTGTACCCCAACCCAGAGCCTGACCGATTAATTCTAAATTAGTATTTGTTGTGGTACCCCATGTACCCGACTGATCCCCCGTCGCCATCTCATTAAGTCTAAGGTTATTTACAAAGGTACTAGCCATTTTATATGTTCCTTATGCCGCTATTTTTTTCCAGTCGGGTGTTTGTGATACTGTTATAGCATTCCAACGGGGTGTTTGGGAAGGGACAATTCTTTCCCAAACGTTTTCTTCACCAACTGCGCCTGTTCCTACAACACCTGTAGGAAATACACCAATAGAAATAACTGGTGTTTGGACCGTTCCAACAGATCCAGTACCCGCAACCCCCGTAGTTTGAAATAAAGCGCTTCCCGATACACTTACACTTCCAACAGATCCAGTACCAATAACCCCATTCTCAAAAACAGGTATAGGTTGGCCCCAAGCTCCTTGACCCCAACTACCGCGTCCCCAACCTGTTATAAGAGCCATGAGTTACCCCGTTAAGCTATGCGAATGATTGCACTTGAAGCATCCGCAGCAGGAAACTGAATTGTAAATGTCCCCGAAGAAGATGTTTTATTACCTCCAAAATCAAGAACAGCTACTGCTTTATTTCCGTTAGTGTCGTTATAAATTAAAGCTCCTCTTGCCGTAATTGTGGCTGTTGTAAAACTTAAATCAGCAAAGTCTGTAAGACCCGTTGTTCCTGAATTAGTAGGAGTTACTTTTGTAAGAGTCCCACCCGCCGTAGCATATGAGCCGCTACTCGCTACTTCGCCTGTTGTAACATACACTGTTGATGCCGCACCTAAAGTAGCCGTTGTGCTAGATTTACCACCGCTGCCAATAGCATAAAGAGCTAGTTTAAAAACGTTTCCGCCAGTTGCAAAATTGTGCGTAGCAGTCAAAATTTCTTTTTTGAATGTTGTACACATTGCTTGTGTAATTGCCATATCAAATTCTCCTTATAGCATTAGCCAGATCTGGATGACCGGCTTCTTTTAATTTATGACATATAGTAGCACGTTCTTCCCGTCTAGCCAACTCTAGATGATAATGCACTACAATTCTTACATTCTCTGCAAAAGCTTCCGCCTGTTGTCTAATTGGTTCTGGCGCATTTTCTGACACAGAAACTATCTTATCAACCGCCATTTTTGATATTTGATCGATACTTAATCCGCCATTGTCTGATGTCATAACATTAGCAAAACCTGTTTGACTAAACATTTTTATATTCTCTCCCATTTATTTGTTGGTGATCGTGCCTTCCAAAAATCACAGGGTTTTGATCCAAGGGCTCGGGCGGTTCTACCTTAGATTGCCTAGTTATCAACAACCCTCCACCCTCATGGGATTGCACTAAAGGGTCGTCTAATCTGTGATATCCATAAAGTTTTTCGTTCTCAGGCACATTTGTATCTAAAAGTCCTGAACTATGTGCTACTTCGATTTTTACGCCTCTTGTAGTAGCAATTGCACACCAAAATTCAGTGCAAGCTCTTCCCGCTTCTGCCATGCTAACATTCTTGTACGTATAGTCTATTCCGTATAAACAAAGCTCTTTTACCCCGTAGTATATCGCATACGCAATTGCATAAGGAACCGTATTGTTAAAGTAACAAATGTTTAAATCTTTAATTACGGCTTCTAATGGATAAAGTTCTAAATGTTTTACTCGATCATCCATCTCACACGTAATAATGGGGTTAGTGTTTTTTTCTAAGAACTCTCGTGCTATTCCTGTCTGTGAGCCCGCGTCTTCTGAATCCAAGAACCGTGATACGGGGTCCATCATTATAGTTTTATCAACATGAATAATACCACCCACGCAGTTAATTCCCCAGACCTCATCAAAATGTTCAGATCGTACTCTAGCCGCTATATAGTCGGAATAACTCCCACCTAAACCAACAATAGCTAGTTTCATGTTCGTGGCCTTGTCGGAAGTCCTTGCCTATATGCGTCTGAGTTTTCTCTAGCCTCTCCGTAATCTTTTAATCTTTCTAAAGACTGCATATATCTATCTTGATACATCTTCATTACGTCGGGCTCGCCTTTCATGTAAATATAAGCTTCTATTAAACTTCCATATAACATGGCATTTGGTGCATTTGTACTCAACCATGTTGTTCCGCTGTTACCCGCTGAAACCAAACTACTTGGTCGATAAAAATAATGCAATTCCATAGTATAATCATCATCGGGAGTGGGCGCTAAAATAAAATTATCTATGTCAAAAAAAGCATAATATTTAGGCGTTCCAGTAGTAGCCGAGTTTGGATTGTACGATTGTATAAAATTAACGTCTTTTTCTTCTAAAAATTCTTTTGAAGAAGACTTTAAAACAGATAAACTAAAAGAAGCTAAATAATCAAGTGGAGCTTGCAAATATTGATTGCCACTAGCGGCGGTACCCGTAACATTCTTACGGAAATATTGCAAATCAATTGAGTTTAAAATTGTTTGTTCGGCTGTTTCAATAAAATTCGGTATATTAGCTACAAAAGTTGTTTCCGTATTGTCGGTATAATTTTGTATTGCAGTCGTTAATTCTGAATATGTAAAGCTCATGTTGTTACCACCGTTACACTACCCACGGAACCCGTAGAAACCAAAGGGTTAGGGGTTAAACCAAAGTTAAAACGTTGCCCAACGGGATCAAAACCGTAATTAATAATTCTTTCTTGTGTTACGTTTTGAGGGGGTCGAGGATTTTGTAAAGCTTGCGGATCAGATACAGTGCGAAAAGGACCTAATTGAGGTTGTTTTGTTTCAAACTCATCTTTTCCAACAAACAATCCATTCCACTCTTTACGCATATCTTTGTAATCGTACCTAAATCCAGAACGATCTGATATTGCATAAGCATTTTTCCCACTTGCATATTTACTCATTATTACCCTCCAAAATTATAAATTCTTGGAACAACCGTAAACGAGGCTCTATCTCTATCTTCTGTTGCGGCTCTTTCAAACTCTTCTTCATATAAAGATTTTAACATTTGAATCCTATCGGGAGCTCTTTTTAAAGAAATATAGTAAGCTAGTCCTGCGGCTAAACAAGGGTAAAATCTAAACGGTAAATCTAATGTATTAGTATATATATCAGCGTCATCCATTCGAGTAAGTCGATTAAATTTAATAATATCAGTGCTGTTGTCTGGGGCAGGCCATACTTTTAAAACAGGAGTAATTTGCCGATCTAAAAAATATTGCGTAATACGTCCCGTACTGGTTTTAGTGGGTATATTAATAAAAGCTTCTCTACTAACTCTATCTATACTTAAATCAGTGCTGTCTCTTGTTATTACTGCGGACAATAAGTCTATAGTACTGGCTGTATCAGACAAATCTACGGCCTGAGACAATGTACTAGCAGTTCCGCTAGTTCCCCCAGTAATAGTCTCCCCCGATACAAAAAGTCCTACGGGTACTGTTATGGAAAGAGTGTTGGATTCTAAATCCCCAACAGAAGAGGTAGGTAAATTAGTTATTTTTGCCGTTGCGCCACTCGTTCCTCCGGTTACGGTTTCTCCAACAGAAAAACCTGCGTGAGAGGCAACTACCATAATAAGAGTTCCTGCCGGATATTCCGTAATCCCCGAAGCGGTAACAATAGAAGTTTCAGTAAAGGTCCACTGGTTAAGACCACGGTTTGCCCATTCTGCCAACATTAGATTCAAAGATCTTTTTGCAGATTTTAGGTCATATCCCGTGCGGACCTGTATTCCGCACCGCTCAAAAGCTTCTTCAACGTAATCTGCAACGTCTAACTCAAAGTTTTTAGATCCAGATACTGCCATGTTTACCCCAACAATCTAGCCGCAAAAGGGACCACTAAAACTAAAACAGCAATTCCCCATACTTTGGCATCTAACAATTTAAGCGTGTTTTTTTGATCGCTTAATTTTTCTTCAATGTTTTTATATCTAAGCAAACATTCCGCTTCATGTTTTTCTAGTTCTTTTAAAACTTCTATTGCTTTCATAACATTACCACGCTTTACAAGACCAATACCGTGCCGAAAACTTGTCTTTAGCCGTATCACATTTGTGGCGAGCTCTAAAACTTTTTCGGTTAGCCGGTTGATCTTTTTTTATTGACATTTTTGGATCACCAAACCTAACTAATTTTATTTGCGAACCTTTTTTAGCCAAAACAGCACTTTTTTTATTTTTATTAGGCGTTCGTTTTGGTTTATTATAACCCGCAAAAGACTCCCCACGATAAACGACTTTTCCCGAAGGAGTTCGTTTTACGTTTTGAGTAGTAGCCATATTCTTCTCCTATGCGCGATAAAACATCATCAAATCCATAGTTGCTACAATAAACGTTACATAACAACCCGCTGTAAACAATACCCCTTCGTCTGGGATAAAAGGATCATCCGTGGTGCTATCTGTTCCAATTGATCTAAATTGAATTAATTCAGTACCCGTAGCACCTGTATTTCTAATGTTAGCTTTTCCGGCTGTGCCACCAGAAACAAAAGAAAAACCTTTTAAGCGGCATCTTCCCGCAAAAATTACACCTAAAGCATTATTATTAATACCTGCCGACACGTTTCCTGCCGGGTTGCCAACGGCTGTTATACTGGTAATAGTTTTAAAATAACCTGAACTTGTTGCTGTTCCAGCATTAGCCCCTGTAACAGACTCAGTTAAGGCACTGCCATTTACATCTGTACCAACTACAGTAAATGATTTTGAAGAATCATTTCCTGCTGATAAAATTGTTACCTGTCTTCCAGAAGCGTTTGTAACACTTCCACCAGAAGCTAAAGCACCGCCAATTGTTAAAGCCGCGTTATTACCAACGGAAGTCGCAGTTGAAATACCGTCTGCGTCGAGGGCTACCTCATCGCTGATGATGACTGGGGTTATATCAGATCCTGCCATTTTAATCTCCTTTAAAAGATAGGCGGGGCGTTAACCCCGCCAAATTAAACATTAGGTTGCAAAAACAAACGTACCTGTAGTACCCGCTCCAAGATGTTGGAAATTATACGCGACATTCCACAGACCTGCTGTTGTGCAAGTAAAATAGATGTAAGAACCAATGCTGAACAAGTTTGTTGTTGCGTTTGCAGGAGTGAACTTTAACAAAGTCTCCCCAGCAGTAGACGCATCAAACGTAACTGCACTGCTAGTACGGCTTTCTATAATACTGCCTGTTTCATAAGCGTCACTGCCTGCACAATCAAAACTTAAAAAAGCAGTCCCACCAGTAGTGTCTACAGACTGAGCATGTACAACAACAGTACCTGCCGTAGCGGCAGGAAGAGTAGTAACTTGTTGCGCTCCCCCAGTAAATGGATTTATGTTAATTCCAGCAACGTAAGTAACAGTGCCAGATGTGGCTTTAGCAGTTACAGTAAGTCCACCTAAAGTGGGCATTCCGCCTGAAAACACAGACCCTGCTACTGTAAGGTTGCCTGCTACGGTAGCATTACCACCGACAGAAGCATCTTCAGAATATGTTGAATTAGTTGTATATGCCCCTGTAGTGGCACTTTTAGTTACATCAGTAAAACCGTTTTCGGAGCGTACCGCTCCGGTAAATGTTGAATTAGCCATTTAAATCTCCTTGTCGTGGCAAATGTCAGCCGCATTATGCGACTGTCAAGGTGGTTATAGAGTACACTACACTTTTAAAAAAAGAAAGAGCGCAATCTTTAATTTATTTTTTTGCTTCTTCAGATAAAATTAAACCTAATATGGCACAACCCAATCCGACAAAAACCAACTCTCCAATTCCTGAGATCGTTCCAA
>Ga0209337_1003954_pt1 | contig 10339 bp, 19 predicted proteins | sample LinPmetageLP53_FD_184044 | JGI IMG/M metagenome (GOLD analysis project Ga0209337, IMG submission 184044) | Marine viral communities from the Pacific Ocean - LP-53 (SPAdes) (version 2) | ecosystem: Environmental > Aquatic > Marine > Oceanic | place: Pacific Ocean | collected 2010-02-08 | reverse complement strand
AAATCCTTCGGCTGATTCAAGTTTTTTACTTGTTGTACCTGATACAGAGTTTTGTTTCCAACTATTAAATACTTTTAGTCTAAAATCTGCATTTATTTTACTTGTCCAAGCAACTCCTTTGGGAGTACGAGATGTTTTTATAATTACTATACCGCCCGTTATTGATTCGTAGGAGTAGTGCGTTTTATTCCAACCCTTTAACTTAGTTGGATCTTTTAGTATTTCTTTAGTAGCCTTTAAAACGTCTCCAAACTTTGCCATTGATGACGGTTTATTTTTTTCACCTAGTGCAATATTTAGAGCCTCTGTCATTTTTTGCGCAAACCTGTCTTCTTTTATTATTACTTTAAATGCAAATCTATTTTCTTGCATCTGTCTTGCATACTGTGACTTAGGTCCATTAGGATTTATGTCATTATAAATCTTTTTTATCTCGTCTCTAATCTTAGCTATAGCCATTACTTGTATATCTTATAAAAATCTAGTATCCTTTTGATATGGTCTGGAAAGCCTATGTTTCCAGATATACCAGAAGTAGTTGGATTCTCGATCATAGCACCTGCTATTTGCATACGTGCTTTTCTTTCATCTTTTAAATAGTATTTAATCAAATCAAATACTGCTAATTTTAAATCGTCTGGAGTAGCACTGTAGCCTGCTTTATAGACTACTTTTACTGATGCGAAACCTTGTGCAAAGTTCTTAGCGCCAGTACTGCTAGTACGAATTATACTGTCTGTCATAGTATCAGTTACATATTCATATTTACCACTATTGTCGGAATTTCCTGTAATTAGTGTAACGTATGATGCTGCTTGATCCTGTCTTTCTGCAACCGAGGTTACTATTCTGATAGGACTTTCATCTAACATAATTCTAGTTGTAGACGTGTCGTGAATATCAAAGTATTCGGTTTTGTTAGTATCATAGTAGTCAAGTATTGAACTACCACAATAAGTTTTTACAATTTGAGTAACTTGAGGTATTAAACTATTTAGACGAGCGTCTGTTTGAACGCCTTGAAGTCCAGAAAAGTCTTTATACTGTTGTATTGTTACTAAATTTGCCATGTTATCCTTTTAGATAGTTATGTGGGGAGAAACCTCCCCACATAAAATCATTAGCTCTATTAAGAAGCTTTGTACTGAAGTGCGTGAACTGAAGTTGCCGCGGCAATCATGTCCGTGAAACCAATTCGTTGAGAAGCCACGAGGACTCGTCTTTGATTGGCTACTTCGTAGTCAGACTCAATAGTAACACCGCGTAAGCGTGGCATTACATAGTTCTTAGTGTAAACTGCAGCACCGAAGAACTTAGCTGTTGCTGGTGTAGCGAATTCGTCACAAACAATGACTTTAGAGCCAAAGATTGATCCGATTTCTCCATTCACTTTAGTTGCCAAATCACCAACTATGTTGATGTCTTGGAACTCAGCGTCACTTAATAAGTTGAAATACTCGGTAGTATTTACAATGTAAGTAACGTCAGCTGGGTTCATACCATATTTACCCATTTTCTTCCTAGCATTAAGAAGCATTGCTGCTGTTAATGATTCGGATGCAAATGCAGTTGCAGATTGAGTTACATGTGAAGCACTTGAGTTAGCTGCTACCGCAATGGCAACAAGTCCGTCAAAGGTTGCTTGTGATGTACCATAAACACCATCAGCGTGGTCACCCACTAGGATAGCATTTTCAATACCGCGTGCATGTGATCTAATAATTGATTCCCTAATTAAAGGAAGAATTGGTAGAATTGCATCTTCTTCAGTCTCATTACCTAAGTAAGATTGTGAAATAAGTTTCTTAGTTGAAAGGGTTCTTTCAGTCATGTCAACACCAGCGAAAGGTGAACCATAAGTATCGCCTCTTTCTTCTAAGTTACCATGTGGGCTTGAGCCCGACGCTACTTGTGCTGAAGCGAATTCAGCATAACCAGAATCTGGTAAAATTGGAATTATCTGTGTTGCACTAGACATTTGGATTTCTCTAAATAGAGGAGCCAAAACTAGTGATAACTGAATATCTCTTTCTACGTTAGTTGATACAGTCTGCTCGAAATCAGCACTAGAAACGCCAACGCCCGAATGAGCATTAACCTTTTCTATTGTTGCTTGACCGAGTTTAGTGTCCCAACCTTTACCAGTAGCAAGACCCATAACCCAGGCATCGTTGATGTCTGATTCATGTGCTTTCTGCCAGTTTGAGGTACCTTCTCTTCCGAAAACTCTTTTAGATTCACGAATTGCTTCGATTTCTTGTTTTTTCTCGGTAAGATCAGCCCTTAGTTCTTCAACAACAGTCTCAAGGTTAGTGTATTTTTCATTGACTCTTCCCTCTAGGTCAGTAGTAAGACGCTCTGCGCCTTCCATTCCGACTTCTACTATTGTCTTAACTTTTTCTTGTTCAGCTTCTACGGCGGCAGTTTGTGCTGCAGCTTCAGTAGCTTTCTCAAGTTCCTTGGCATCCTTCTCAGCTTGAGCCATTGCAATTTTAGCAGCAGTTGATTTTGCTACTTCTTCTGCGAATGCTTTCAAGTCGATGTTGGAGCTAGGAGTTTTATTGTCAGTAGACATAGGTTTCTCCTGTGAAACGGTTTTATCCGTTGCTTGTGGCGTCTCAAGTTCTTTAACTTGATCAGCCTCTTTATTGTTCTTAAAAAGATTTTTGAATTCTTGGTACTCTTGGTCTGAATCAAATGATTTAGCAAGGGAAAACATAGCAGTTTGATTAGCTGGAACACTAACAACTGATACTTCAAAGAGTTCGGCGTCTTTAATTTCTAATCCGTCAGTTTCTTCATTATATATAGCGTCCTTGACTCTAAAACCAACGGAAAAGGCTCCAAGCACGCCATCTTTTATTAGATCTTTAATATCGCCTGCAGACTTAGAAATTCTTGCTCCAAGCTCCAGACCATTGTCATTGACTTCCATAGAAGTCGCACGACCAATAGGTTTATTATAATCGTGGTTAAACAAAATTATTGGGTTTTTTTCGAAATTTTGAAGTCCACCGGATTTTGTCCAAGCATCATGGTTAATAACATCACCAACTCTATCAATAGAGCGAGTACTTGCTAGTCCTAATATATTAATTCCGCCATCGTCATCTTCACTTAGCGCTTTAAAACTATTAGTCCAATGAAATAATTTTTCTTTCATAATAAGTCCTATTTCTTAGCCTTTTTAGGGGCTACCTTAGCTTTAGCTTTTTTAGGAGCTGCAGCCTTTTTGATGTCACTTTCTTGTACAGGTTTAGTAGCTGCTGCCCATTGTTTTGGGAAGTTAGCTTCTATCATTCCGTGCATTCGAGACCAAGATCCAAAAGGTCTTTTTGCAACGTTGTACCTTATAGGTGCATCAGTTTCTGCTTTATATTCAGTAGGGTTAAGCATTTTTCCCTTTTTTGCAAAATAATTTGCTAATTGTTCTAGTATTGCTTTTTTATCAGCCATCTGTCTCTTCCTCTGTTTGGGGCGGTTTCCCACCTTCTTCGGGGTTTGCTGCACTACCCGCAATATTTGCTGGGACTCTTAAATCGTCTTGACCTTCGATCATTCCTAAGTTTAAGCTGTCCCTAGCTTCGTTTGGTGTCATTATACCTGAGTTTACTAAAGACTGGTAGTAAGCTGCTTGATCTCTTAGCTCTGGTTGTAGAGCAGGAATATCTGTTACATCTTCGTTTAGCTTATATCCATAGTACCTTTCAAATGCATGAGCTATCTTTCTTACTATAGGGAGAACTGTCTCTAAATAGTAAAGTCTGTGGTTAGGTCTAATATTAGCATTGTTCCCACCATCTAAAAGAATAGGTGGTACACCCATAGCTTCTAGAATTATCTTTTCATTAGCGTTTATAGATGACTGAAAGTCTAACTCTTTAAAGTTTATTTTCGTCAAGCTATCTACTTCTAAACCACCGTCTAATATTAATGGTCGTCTTCCGCCATTTGTAGGATTATACCTTGTTTGCCAAGCCTGCAGCATTCTTTCTTTTATTCTTTCAGAAAGAGTGTTTGGACTCTTTAGTACTAAACCGGGAACAGCTCCATTCTTAAAGAAGTTGTCCTGAAACTTTCTCATGTTGTCTAACAGATACATTGTTCTGTATGCTGGTTTCAATCTGGGAACGCCCCTATAGATTGAATTAAATGAGTTTTCTTTAATATGTATAATTTCTCTAGGGGCGTAATCAATGTGTCCGTCGTACTCAAACTTTTCTATATAACTAACAGTATCAGAATGTATTACTACGTTCTGTGCTGGAAGCTGATACAAGTGAGCACCGTCGTAATAAACGAATATATTACCGTCTATTAACAAGTCTATTATTAGATTTCTTTTGAACGTGCTGACATCTTGAAAGGGGTTTGGTTCCTTATTAAGTATTAAATCTACACGACTTCTCCGAACATTATCTTTGATTGGTGTAATACCTTTAATCTTATCTCCAACTATAAATGATATGTCTGATACATCATCTACAATCATATTTACAGCACGATTAACTACTTCTAAGTCTTCGTAAGCAGATCGATAATTATCTTTCTTCTCACGAGTGTTTATAGTTAAGCCTTCATCTAATGCAATAAAACTCTGCGCAGGATTTAATTTCTCCTCCGTCTCAGTAGTTCTACCTATTAGTCTGTCATACCATGCCATTTTTAGTCCTTTGTTTGTCTACCCATCTTTTTTGTTTTAGGGCTGTAGCCAATAAAGGCTTCTTTCCGTAAATACTGTGTAGCCGCATATGATGGGGTTTACATAGTGTAGCAGCTTCGTGATAAATCTCATCTATATGTTCTGCAATAAAAGTTTCGCGAACATTCATTATTTCATCGGCTGAATTTATTGTCATTTTATGTTGTTTCAACCAAGTATTTAAAAGCTCGGTCATTCCATAGAAGTGGTGAAACTCCAGCAAATCTGTATCTCCACAAATGTAGCATTGAGTTTCTTTCTGATAGCCTGATTTCGCTTTGTCTCGTACGTACTTGACTAAATCTCTTTTTAAATTCATAATATCCTATTAATAAAAATTATACCAAATTTTTACCTTTTTGTCAACATTTATTTTTTGGTAGGTCGTGCATTAAAATGTATGGGCAGATGTCTCAAATGTATACAGCGCATATCTAATCGCATCTGACATATGGCTTGCCATATTGTGTTTTGGTCTTTCTTTCATTAAATTTGGGTTATTATCCCATTGATATTGATCGACAGCAGCTAAGGTATGACTACACTTTTGATCTACTATCAACATATCGTTATCTATTATTCCTGCTGTTTGTCCAATACCGTCTAGAACAGACTTTTTAGCATTTATAGTACTAATATCATAATTCTGGGCAAAATCAAATCTAGTTTGTTGAGCCGCTGAATCAATATAAATCCAATCAATGTTATATTTTTCAATTCTTCGTCTAATTTCTATAGCATGCTGCTCAGTAGTTTTTTCTGCGTCTAGATATTCGTCTATAAGGTAGAATTTTTGATTGTCCCAATCGTATGCTATTACACATAAAGCTGTTGGATCTTTATACCCTACATCAAGACCTGCAAACACATCCATATTACTAGTATCTAACTGACTTAAATCTGCAACACACTCTTCAAAGTTAAAGTTCCAAATTTGTCCTTCATAAGTATTAAAATCAGCAAGATATTCTTGTGCGAATTCTGCTGCTGACATTGCTTTTTTAGCTTCTACTATATCTTGGTCTGATACTCGTGGGTTTTCATGATAAGTTGCTCTAATGGAAGACCAATCTTGGAATTCTTCACTATAGCCTCTATGATAGAAGTCAGCAAACCAGTTATTCCTACCACGAGGTGTAGAAATAAATACTGCTTTGCTAGCTTCTTTATCTAATGTTGGTCGAAGAGCCACATTGAAGGCGTCTTTACCGTCTGCTAATGCAGCTTCGTCAAATATAATCAGATCATAAGACCTACCAACTGTAGAATCTACTTGATTGACTGATCCCATTCTGATTGTAGAACCATTAGATAGTTCGATCACTTTGTCTTTTGCATTATCTCTTACCACCTCAAGATCAAAGTGCTTAATAAGCTGTCTTTGTAAATCGAATGAGATCTGAGACAAAGCATAGTTTGGTGACATAATTAATATGTGGGAGTTTGGCACGAGTGAAACTAATTGTCCGATAACATTAGTTATATAAGTTTTCCCTTGCCGTCTTGAAAGAGCGGCACACACAAATCTATATTTTGGATTATTAATAGCATTGATTAATGCTACCTGTGCTGAGTTTGGTTTGGTACCTAAAAGGTTAAGATATTCAGCTATAGGTAATTTAATAAAACGCGTTGCAGCGTCAAAGTTCATTATACTCTCAGAGAGTATGTCCTTTCTACTTATATCTAACATTAATGTATTGTTACACTTCTTTTTAAGTTACCTGATAAGCCTACGTCTTCAAAGACTCCCTCAGCGTTGCAAACATTTAACATAAATAAGTAACCAAGACAAACGTCTCTCATTACTTTATCCTCTCGTGAAATATCTGCACCCTTTTTATTTTTTAGTCTTTCTAACGTGGACACACATAGGTCTCCAACGTCTCCCAACCAAAAATTATCGTTTAACACTATCCCTCTGTTACTACAGGCGCGCCGAGTACTTCGGCATGTGCTGCAAAAATTTGATCAGTTGGATTTTTTCTAACTATGGATACTTCACCGGCAGCTAGTGTAAAAGTTGCTAGTGTTACGTCGGCAGCGTTTGCTACAGTAACTAATCTATTAGTGCTACCATTATTAACTAACCGTACGTCCATACTATTTAAGAAGGTGGAGGCTGCTCCGACATTTGCGCCGCATGCTGCTTCCGATCCTAAAAATTTTAATGACATTATTCTCTCCTACGAAGGTTTACTTCGTCTTTTCCTGCGTTTCTTTGACCATTTAATTGCACGAAGCCTGCGCTTAGCTGCTTTTTTGGACTTAGAAACTCCAGAAGTATTTTTTACTTTCCAACCTTTTTTTGTTTCAATGATTGGCATTATTCACATTCTACTTCGTTTTCTTGCCATTTAGTATCTGGCACATCATTCTCGAAAAAGAAGCATTTTGTTTTTCCACTTTTCCAGAATAAATTCTTTGAAAAGGCTGTGGGTATTGTAGCACCCGTTGGTAAAACTTCTGCATTACTAAACCAGATAATGTTCTCTACAAAAATATCTTCGTATACAGACCACTCTCTTACAGCGGCTTCTAGGAATCTCCATGCACCTCTGTTTAGTTTTTCATGTTGCAATGCACTATTTAAGTACGAAAAAGTTTTATATAAGTTTTCTTTGGAATCACTAAAATGAGCTGCTGGTGCCATATGTCCTTTATCCCACACATTCTTATAGTAATCCGCATTATCAGAAGTTTGTATCATAGGTTCTTTGTAGAAGCTCATACCTTTTCTGTCTGCGTTTTTAGGTCTATTAGTTACCCAGTAAGAAACCTTAGTAGGTTGCTGTAGGGTTGTATCGTACCACACTATATAGATGTCTTTATCTATAATTACTTCTGTTGGGTATGCATTACAAGATGCAAACGTAAGCGCTAGTATAGCCCATAAATATTTCATTACCATTTCACCTTATTTGCCCAATATGCTGCAGACATTCTGCCTTTAGCAATATTCTTTGCATGACGAGCTTTAAATGATCGTCTTCTAGCTTTCTGAGCTGTGCTTGTAGGTTTTTTACCTGCTCCCCTTACTCCTTGTTGTCCAAATCTTATAGTTTTAATCTTACTTCCGATTTTTGCTACAACGACATGTGACTTTGTTTTGTGCTTGGGTGTGCGTTTTGGTTTATTGAACCCTGAAACTTTAGCTCGTTTAAGACTAGGGTTTCTAGTCTTTCTTCTTGCTCTAGTTTTTCTTGCCACGTTTCTTTCCTTTCTTCTTCTTGAAGCCAGCTTTCATAAAGCTGTAAGCTCCCTTGGAAACCGTAGATTTCTTTTTACTTCTACTTTTGCCAGCTTTTTTCCTAGCATTGATATTCGCGTACAAGCCTTTCTTTGCTTTTTTAACTTTTCTTTTTGCCACGTTTCTTACCTCGCTTTTTAGGTCGTCCTCGCCTTTTTCCGTATGTTCCTTTACCGGCAGGCATTATGATTGTTCCTTAACTAGAGTATAAATACCCCACGCTAGAGCTGGCCATGCCAGCATCTTAATGATCGGTGCTCCTATTAAAATTAGTATGCTTCCGCCTACAATAGTTGCTCCGTCCCAAGATGTTCTCTCGGCTATCCTAGCCATCATCCAATCCTTCATTGCCATTATCTTGTCCATCACGATAGTTCTCCCCATCTATGCTCAGGGCATGTAGCCCTTACTAACCGCGCTTTGAGTGGCATAAAGCAATTACATACTTTACATACTTTTAGCTTGGTTAATTTATTACACTTATTGCAAATTTCAATTCTTTGCGTGTAATTACTCATCTTCTACGGGTGGAAGCGTTACTTTTTTATAGTATACTACCACCTCTTTGAGTTCGTTTATATATCTTTTTAGTTCTTGCATATTATATGCCATTAGTTCATAGTCTGGAACTGACATTGCAAAAAATACTACGTTACCTTGATCTTTCTCTATTCGTTGTAGAAATTCATCTATATTCTTATCTGAAACTACATACCAATAGGGATCCTTAAGATCAATCTGTCTAGGCATAATAGGTTGAATAATTGTTCTTTCAATAGGTTTAGTTACTATCTCTACTTCCGTTTTAGTTGGAATTAGGCTGCAACTGGATACCATCATCAAGACTGTCAATATTGCGACTATCCTCTTCGATTCCATTAAATACCTCCATTGTAGCTTTGTTAGCTCTCGGCTCTATTAAGCCCGGCTTTGCTGCTGCTAATCTACTGAGATTGTGTCTTTTAAATACATCTAAGTAGCGATTCATTTCGGTTTGTATTTCTGCATTTCTTATCTGCATATCTTGCAAACCTTTACCTTGCAGTTCTAAATCTCCTTGAAGTTGATTTATTGCTGCATCTTGTTCTGCGTCTCTTAAAGTGTAGGCTGCGTTCTCAGCTTTTAGGGATTCGTTTTCAATGAATAATGTATACCCAAGAAACCCCATAACTAATATCACTCCCATCAATAATTGATTCATCCTCTTACTTCCTCTTTGTTAAACTCGGGTAATACAATAATTTTCTTTTGTTTTAAACACCATTGATGTGTCTGCGCGTTAGTGTATTGCCATAGAGTACAATCTTTTGTATCTATCTTCCTTTCACTAAGTGGAGCATTCCATAGTATTAAAATTAGTATAAGTATTTTCATCTAGTGGTTATTCTATAGTTCAACCCTGAAGGGCTGCTTACTTCTACTACGTCACCCTCATGGGTTTTGAATTTGAGGTAGTTTGGTTTCTTTATGTAGAACTTCTTGACAACATACTTTTTATCGTCTGCGTCACCCCATTCTTTATTGTAGCTAACTTCAAGATCCCAACGAGGAGACCACCATGAAACTAGCCATAGCCAGAAGGCTTTAAGTTTTTGTTTTAATCTTGCCACTTACTTTAAGTAGTCCTTTTTTAGCATCAGCTTCTGTAGCATAGCCACACTCACTACCCTTCCACTTAAACTTCCATGTGTTTCCATCTTTAAAGATTTCACCATCATTTTTAGGTTTAGTACTTTTAGTAGATGCCTTCTTCATGTCTTTTGTTGTATATTTACCTTGCATATTATCCTCCATGCATCATTACCATAGTTATAATTACAGAGCCGCCACCAGCAATGATAGCACCAGCGATTCCCATTAGTATGTTTTCCATACGTTTGTGTTGATCTTCTTGATCACTCATTCGTGAAAAAATGGTTTTCCATCTTTCTTCGCACTGAGCTTCATGAACTGCTAGACGCCTCTCAACATCCTGTATCTCTATTCCCATTTGACTTGCCCTGTAATAATTCTGTGAATTCTAAATTCATTTATGTTAGTATATCAAAATTAAACATTGCTGTCAAGAACTATTTTCCTAAGGTCATAATTATTCTTATGTCTGTAAGGGTTAATTTCAATATATTTTTTAAAGTTGAAATATTTTTATAGATAATAAATTTTTTGGTCATAAACGTAACCTGTTCGTTCTAAACAATCTATAATAATATTATATTAATTTTATATTTGTAGTACGTATGTAGCGATCAGAAAATTCTATTTAACAGCATAAATATTAATCGGTTCTGATTTTCCCTTCACTAATATATTACCTATACTCTTAAAGTCATAAGGAAACTGACACAACTTCATTGTGTCTTCCGATATTATGATAGGGTATTCTTTAT
>Ga0209337_1003953_pt1 | contig 10339 bp, 29 predicted proteins | sample LinPmetageLP53_FD_184044 | JGI IMG/M metagenome (GOLD analysis project Ga0209337, IMG submission 184044) | Marine viral communities from the Pacific Ocean - LP-53 (SPAdes) (version 2) | ecosystem: Environmental > Aquatic > Marine > Oceanic | place: Pacific Ocean | collected 2010-02-08 | reverse complement strand
CTCGACTATCTCTGGAGATTTATTTGACATTAACTCTCTTGCCAAAGCAGTGTATTTATTAACAGAACCTTTAGGTCTGCCTGTTCCATTCAATGGTTTCATACCCTTGTGGAAGTTAGGGTTTCCTCGTTTTTTCTTAGTTTCTGCCATGAGGCTCAGATTAGAGTTATCTTGTGGGTATTATAACACATAAGTTTCCTTAGAGTAAAGTTTATTTATTCTTAGTGCTTAGTATTTCAAATGCTGTTTTTTGTGCGTTGGAGGTAATATATATCTTCTCATGCGAAGCATGAGCCTCCCCCCATGGGGGAGTTGCAAAGCTACGCAATGCAAAGGCGTCTAAGTGGAGGCAGTATTACTATACAAACAAAGCGGCAAAGCTATTTACATGCTTTGCAAGGTCAATGCCTAAAGGCATTGTAGAAGAATAAACAAAGCTATGCTTTGTTGCCTAGACTAGCCACTTGTTTAGCTAGTCCGCTCTGGCTTTGCTGTACCGAGCCGACTCTTAGGCGAGTCCTTATAGCTTTACGCACAACTTAGCGAGGAACGAAGCTTAGTTGTGCAATTTTGTAGAGCAATATAAATGTAAGAGGGATATACAATATCTAAGAGAAAAAGATTATCTACAATGAAAGAGCACATTGATTTTAAATTACTATAAATATATTTTATGCTCTTGTTTTGCTGATGGCTTTTTGTCTTTAAAAGCATTGTCCGATTTTACATTATAAACTAGTTTTTAGTCAAGTAGTTTTTGTAGTTTGTCAAGGGTTATTTGAAAGAAATTCATATTATGAAATAATTAATAATTCTTTATTACTAAGTGTATATATGTTATATAATATAACCAGTTACAAAGAAAGACCCTTTTATAATAATACGGAGTAAGAAATGGAAAATCAAAATGAAAAATTAGAAATTAAAATTGAAGTAACTAAATGGGAACATGTCTACGCTATCAAACATTTAATGGGTTTCGATAGCAAACGCAATTGGACAGCAACAACCCAAACAGCAGATGACGACAAACCAAGTTTAAAAAACCAATTAATATTTAAATTTGGGGTAGACGATTTTGAAGAAATATCACATCGTGTTCAAGCAATTATAGATTTAGGTTTAGCAAAATCTAAAGAAGAAGAAACACAAGAAGATTAATTTTAACAGGGGGAGAAATCCCCCACAACAACGGAGTAATATTATGATAATTTTAGAAACTAACCAAGAGAGAAAAGCATTACAGGGAATTTTAAATTACATTTGGGAAACTCATACATGCGTTTGGGATTCAGACGAATCAATAGATTATGATAAAACAGAGTATCACCAACTAAGAAACCTTAGAGAACATTTAAGAAAATTTGGTGTTGCTACTGGTGAGGGTTTTGATTTATGCGAGTTACTTTATAAACTTAATGGAGATAATTAAAATGAATATATTATTTGATGAGTTACACGAATTAGAAACAGACGAACATGAAAACATTTTCTATGTTGGTGATAGTTTGCTTTATCAATTTTATTGTGGCAATTGGTCGGCATCAATTAAAGAAATGAAAGAGAAAAAAATTTCATGTCTTGACCTAATAGAATACATAGACGAACAAGTCGAGAACATGGGCGACTGTGATTTCTTTAAATGGTTCGATAGAAAATTCTTTGCAGAGTTAGGGCGACAGGTTTTCTATGGATAGAACTCCGTAATAAAAAATATATTTTCCCCCTCTTAACTGAGGGGTTTTTTTTATCTCAAATTTTCGCACCGCTTTTCTTTGCAAGATGGCTCTTGCTCTGCTGTACTGAGCCGTCATAGGCGAAACCTTAACGCTCTTGATTTGCTCTTCTAAAACTGAGCCGTCATAGGCGAAACCTTAACGATTTCAAAAAAAAAATTTCGCTTCGCTACGCTCAGCTAAGAATGATTCGCTAATCGCTCAGTCATAGTAAAGCAAGAGCAAAGCAAAGCCATCTGCCAATGAAAAAGCACATTGTAATAGAGGGGAAATTTTCTAAAAAAATACCCGACTGTTTTTGTCGGGTACTCAGTAAGAATTATTTATTACTCAATAATATTATCAAGGTGCATCTTTACTTCGTCGACTACATCATAACAATTATCAACATCAGTAATTTTCCATTCTACTAATGCACCAATTAATGGTTCTCTCTTGATAGAGATTTCAAAACTTCCACCATCTTCTTCACCATATTCATTATGTTCAAACCAACCATGTGAAAAGTCAGATTTAATTTGACCATGATAATTTTTAGTTTCAAAGTTTGTATAGTTTTTTTCTTCTGTCATTTTATTTCCTTTCTTAGTTAATCAGATTATATTATAACACATGGTATAGAATAATGCAACACTTATTTATAAAATAATTCATTCAATTCTAAGGTATCTTAGCGTTGATTTTAGCCTTGTTTATTTCTAGCCATGTAATGCTATAGGTATAGGGGTGTTCGTTGAATTGATACTCTCAAGAAACAAAAGTTTCTTCTTAGTAAACATAAATTAATTTTAAAATAAACTATAAATACTCTTTACTTTATGGTATACTTAGTGCAGTAACAAAGAAAAATATTATAACTATCGGAGTAACAAAATGATTAGAATGACAGACGCAATAATAGAAGCAACAGATATTTGGTTTGAGTATGGTGGTCAAGATTTTGAATCTTGGTCAGACGCACCAAAAGATTTACACCAATTATCACTTGATGTTATGACAGAAAATGAAACAGGTATTAAAAGTTTCATGGAAATTTATTCAACAATTAATAATAGGAGTGCAGACTAATGAAAGAGAATACAAAAAAACATTTAGATAGACATGATGAAAATTTACATACTATGTATCAAGCAATAAATGCTATGGCTAATTTGGCTGGTATGCACAAACAATTAACAGATACTTTAGAAGAAAGAATAATAATTTTAGAAGAACAATTAAAGGAGAATAAATAATGAGCGACTTTAGAAACCTAATGATTGACATGACTAAACTACAATCAGACAATGCAAAGGCACAAGCCAAGCATAATAAATTTCAAGAGGGTAAGCAGAAATTTTTTGATGACTTCAATAAAGACAGACATGATTCAGACGCTGAAGAATTATCACGCCCTCTTGATTGGCAAGAACAACAAGCAAGAGATATTGAGGAGATGGAAAATGAATAGAATTATAATTGATATGCCAACACCTAAACTTACAAAGGAAGTATCAGAAAAAATATCAGAGATGTTTCCTACTATTCCTGTTGAGGGTAATGACTTTAAATGTAGAAGTTGTGGTGAAAAGTATAATGATAGCATGGCAAGTAATGATGATGTTGCCTTGTGCAAATGGTGTACTGGAGAAGAATCATGAGAGAATTTAAAGCAGATGTAAATGATATTGTAAATGAGTTTCAAGCCGATGCAATTTACGAAGAAGAAAGAGAACGCAGAGCAGGATTTCATGGAACTGTTTGTCTTAACTGTCAAGAAGATACTGGATTTGGCAGAGGTAAAGAGCCAATGAGATATGATATACATTGGTGTTCTTCTAAATGTTGGCAAGAGTATTGGAAGAAATCATATTAATATAAGGAGTAAGAGATGAATAAAAAAACTGCTAGAAAATTAAATGCAAGTGGGTTGACTGTGAAAGATAAAATGAATTTTACAGGTTGGCAACATGGAGTTAAAGACTTAACAACAAGACAAAGGAAAAGACTGGAGGAAAAAAAATGTACAAAGTAATCAATCACCACACCAACGAGGGTTGGAGAGTGGCATTAGTAACAAACATTGGGCGTAAGTGGACACACCTAATCTACTATGAATACCCAATAAGAGTTAAGCGAGTGTTAAATACTGAGCCTCTAAAACATTTAACTCAGTACGATACACCAAGAGGTATGAAGTACGCAGTTAAAACAGTAAAGAGAATGGCAAAGGAATATTATATAAAAGAAAACAATATCCCTAAGTCAGTAAGAAAAGTGTATAATGATTATAGTTAAATAAGGAGAATCAAATGAAAGAGAATAACATTTACCAAGCAATACTACAAGCGAGAGGAATGATTGGTTCAGTAACTAAGAACGCTAAGAATCCTTTCTTTAAATCTAACTACGCAGACATTAACAATGTGATTGAATCAATCTCACCAGTCTGTGAGTCGTTGGGGATTTGTTTTACTCAATGCCCTAAAGTTACAGAGAGCAATGCTGATGTCTTAGTAACAAGACTAACACTACAAGATAACCCGAAAGAGTTTATTGAATCAGAGGTAAGATTGTTTTTACCTACTGCTGATATGCAAAAACTTGGGTCGGCTATTACATACGCAAGACGCTACGCCCTCATCTCTATGTTTGGTTTAGAAACAGAAGATGATGATGGACAGGCAGTTAGTAAGCAACCAACTGCTAGTCAAAAGAGGAGTGCTGAAATCATAAAGGCAATGGACAAACTGGTTGAAGCACACAAGAACAAAGACTTAGAAACTGCTACTAACATTTGGGAGTGGGCAGATGATAATGATTATGTTCAAGTTAAAGATAAACACATACAACTATTTGGAGAATGACATGGCGTTAAAAACCACAATAGATATGGCTTTATTAAAAGCAATGATGTTAGATAAAGTCTTAGAATTTTTGCAAGAAGAATCACAAAGTGAATCATTTCTTAATGCAGACCAAGCACAACACATGCTAGATTATATAGGTAGCATGTTGATTGTAGAACTATTACAAAACAAGGAGTATAACAATGAAACTAAGTAAACAAGAACGCAGAATCTTAAATCAATTTCAGATGAATAGCATTAGAGATTATGATGAGCATGGTGAACCAACCATGTACGACCAATGGGGTGCAGTCAATCCTTTAGACTCATGGAATAAATGCGGAGTCTATAGATTGTCAGCAGTCATACACAACCTAAGAAAGAAAGGGTTACATATTGTAACTAGAGATAAGAAAGTTACCAACCAGTTTGGCGAGGGCTGTACTGTTGGTGAGTATCTCTTTGATATAGGTAGGTAGTTAGTGTATAATATATATTTTAAAACAAACCATAGGAGATAATATGAGTTACGATAATACAAACAGGGGTAGCATTTGGAAAAATGAGAAGAGGGAAACAGATAGACACCCACACTTTACAGGAGTAGCAAATGTAAATGGTACAGAGATGTATGTTTCTGCTTGGAAGAGAGATGTTGGGGCGAAGCCAACTGCACCAGCATTAACCCTTAGTTTCAAACCTAAAGATGGAGTGGTTGCACCAACTACAGAACCATTCAAACCAGCAGTCGAAGATGATGACTTGCCATGGTAGGTAATAATGGTGGCTCTCGTGCTGGTGCTGGTAGACCACTACAAGAGTACACCCTTACCGATGGTACTAAGTGGACTGCAAGGCAGATTCTTATGAGGCTTCGTTCAAGATGGAAACAGAAAGATATTGCCATGCACCTAGTAAGGGGTAGGTTATTAAGGCATAGATGCCCCGATAAGTTATTTGCAAAACCTGCCCTAACAAAACCAAGAACTAAATTAACTATAACCGAAAAGGATATAGACAGAGAGATGATGAACTTAGCATTGAAGAGTATAGGAGGTAGACCATGAACTCCATTGATGCAGAACAATCAGTTATAGGTGGCTTACTAATCAATCCAGTTATCCCTAGAGTAAGGGCAACTGGGCTAATCTCTTCTGACTTTTCTGATAAAAATTTAGGTATTCTTTTTGATTACCTTGTTGCTATGGATAATGAGGAAGCACACATTGACCCACTATCTGTTAGAGATTGGATAGATAGAGATGGCGACCATAGTGGTGAGTGGACTGGTTTTCATTTCCTTGCTAATTTAGCAGAGAACTGTGCTGGTATAGAGAACATTGAAGTCTATGCTAAACACATTCGCACTAGAAGAATATCAAATAAGATAGAAGATTTAAAAGAAAACATTTCATACAGTAACTATCAGAAGTCAGCAGATGAAATAACAAAACTACAATCTGACTTGGCTGATGCTAATGAAGATGGTATGAAAAATATAGTATCTAAAACAATAGAATATATTGATGACCTTAAAGAGCATGGTGCTGGACTATCAACTGGCTTTGAAGATATTGATAAACTACTTAATGGTCTAAGGAATGGAACTCTAACTGTAATTGCTGGTCGACCAAGCATGGGTAAGTCTACATTGGTTATGAATTTTGCTAACAATATATCAAAGAACAAGAGTGTAGTATTCTTTTCATTAGAGATGACACAAGTACAACTGATGATGAAACTGGTATCAAGTGAAACTGATATTCCTTTATGGAAAGTAGAAAGGAATCAACTAACAGAAGATGAAAACAATAGATGGTACACAGCATTAGCCAAAGCTGGTGATAAGAACATGACCATAATAGATAAGGGTGGTTTATCTGCTAAAGATATTGTAGTTAAATCAAGACAACTACATGGAGAGAAAGAACTTGGCGTTATTATTGTGGACTATTTACAGATAATGTCTTATGATAAATCAAAGGAAGTGAGTGAACTAGGAAACATAACTAGAGAATTGAAGTATCTCGCTAAAGAACTAGACATACCTGTAATTCTATTATCTCAATTGAGTCGTGGGGTAGAGTATCGTGGAGATAAACGCCCTCTTATGAGCGACCTACGCTCTTCGGGTGAGATAGAACAGGATGCTGATGTAATTATTATGTGTTACAGAGATGAATACTATACTAAAGAAGAGTCTACAGAGAAAGGATTGGCAGAAATAATCATAACCAAGAATAGAATGGGGCAAAGTGGTACTGTTCAATGTAAATTTGAGGGCGATTTCTCAAGGTTCTCAACTATGGAGAGGGATATATATGGCAGATAATTATGAGTAGAATCACAGAATCAGCAAGGGGTATGCCTTGCCAAGTAAGATTAGAGGGCTGTATGCCCGAAAATGAAACAGTAGTTTACGCTCATTTGAATGGTGGGGGCATGGGAACGAAGCAATCAGACCTCTTTGGAATGTATGCTTGTATTAATTGCCATGATATAATTGATGGTAGAAAGCAGTTAGACCCACCAATAGAAAGGGAATGGTTAGAACTAGAAGTATTGAGGGCAGTAATAAATACCCAAAAAATACTTATGCGTAAGCGACTAATTACTGTTAAAATACCTACTCTTTAAAAAAGGAGAGAAATATATGTTAAGTAAAATAATGAGCATCGCTGATGCTAGTATAAATGTAGGTATAAAATTGATTTCACTTGCAATCGTTTTACAGATTGTCTTTGGTCATAGCGTACCTTTCTTGGGTGGTAATGTAATCGGAACAATCATTGATATCATAGCACAGTTAGGTGCTGCTGGTTTAGTTGGACTTATAGCATCAGTAGTTATCTACCGATTGCTTGATGATGACATAAGAAAGGAGTTGTCAGAATGAAAGACTTAATCGACCAAGTGTTAAAGAATAAATCGCTTACGATATTTCTAGCGATTGTTGTAGTGGCTATGCTATTCGGATGGATTGGTGGCTGAACCACAAGATAATATCAACCCCTCTCACTATCAGAAAGGAGAGATAGAGGTCATAGATTTTATTATTGACCAAGATATGGATTACTTTACAGCATCTGCTGTTAAGTATTTATGTAGATGGAGAGATAAGCATAAAGGTGAGGGGCAAGTTGATGATTTAAGAAAGGCTAGATGGTTTATTGAAAAATTAATTAGTACACTTATGGATAAAGATATCAAATGAGTCATAAGAAAGCACATCCTATTGTTAATAAACTCAAACACGCTGTTCGTCAGAATAGGTTATGGGTATCTAAAATTTATTTAGATAGAAAAAAAGAACACAAGAAAGTAGGAGTAGTGTACAATGATAAGTAGAGTCATTCAAAAAGATAAACCTAAAGAAGCAATCTTTAAAACTTTAGTACAAGATTACTTCCTAGAAAACCCAACAACACAAGACGCAGTAGTTACCATCGTAAAGTCGAAGCGTTCAGACGCTCAAAATAGGCTTTACTTTGCATGGGTGGACATACTAGCAAAGGAAATAGGCTATTCTAAACAAGAAATGCACCTTGTTTTAGCTGATAAATTCCTAACCAAGATAGAATTTAAAACCAAAAGTGGTAAAGATATATCTCAAATACCATCAACAAGGGAGTTAAATGTAGACGAGTTTATAGATTACATTTGTGAAATTGATATGTTAGCTGGAGAACACAACATTAAATTACCTCACGATGACGACTATAAAAAAGCAACAGAGTATGGAACTAGATGAAATTATTAATAATATAAAAGATGCACTAGAATTGGCAAGGGAAGAAGATACACCAAGAGATATGGAAATAAGATTTCTATTAGCATTTGCTATAGATAAACTTGAAGCAATCAGACTAGACGATTTTGGCTACCAATATAATACATCATCAGTTTAATATAAATCCTGTTCCAGCTTCAAGACCTCGGGTAGCAAGATGGTCTACATACTACCCAAAGAAGTACACCAAGTTTAAAAAAGATATGGAAGCACTAACAAGTGAGTTGCATCAGACTCCCTCTGATAAGTTAGTCTGTGTTGGTTTAGAGTTTATGATTGAGATTCCAAAGTCTTGGTCAAAGAAGAAGAGAAACAATTATGATAACACCTACTGTAGTAACAATGCTGACATTGATAACTACATAAAAGCAATACTAGATTCTTTGAATGGTGTTTTTTTTATAGATGACAAACAAGTTGTGGAAGTTTTTGCTAAAAAGATGTACAGTAAAGACCCTCACATATTGTTCAAACAAATGGAGATATTAGAAAATGACGAGGGTAGAACTATGTGAAGCGTTGGCAATAGATTATGCAAAAAAAGCATCAGTATTAAATTTAAAATTTGATGAGGCTTATCAAAGATATTTAAAGAGATGCGAGATACGAAGTTACGAAAATCTATTACAACAATTTACAGTAGGTGGTCTTGGTTCTACTATTAAAAAGATAGCAACTAAAAGTGTAGAAGAGTATGTTATAATAGAATCAGATGATGATTGCGAAGATGGAGTTTGTAAACTATGAGAAAATATTTTAATTGGATTATGTTATTAACTGTTTCAACCTATTTAATTATTGGAATAGCACTTGCAATTCTATTAACTGGTTGTAGTGAATTTGAAACAAAGATAAACAACATGAGTACAACAACTCAATATGACGGACTTCAAGAGTAAACAATATAAGAAAGTATTAGAAGCCAATGAAAGGCGAAACGAGATATCGGGTAAAGTTAATACTAAATGGACACCACTAGATGAATGTGTACATACTCAATTATATAAAGCCCAAGCAGAACTTATAGATTTATGGGTAAAAGAAGAAGAAAAAAGATTACCACCATCACCACCAATGTCGCCATTTAATTAATAGATTCTATTTACTGATGTATAATACCCTTTTCAATTAAGTAATAGTATAATGAATGAGGCGACAGAACAAATTAATCTAAAGATTAATAAAAGAGATTTGAAATTTATAGATGCGAAGGCTGAGAGATATGGAATAAGTCGCTCATCTTTGCTAAAGTTGATGGCTTTGAACGGAGAATTATCCGTAGCAAATTTAGACAGAGAGAAATTAAGGTTACCAGTTACATAGTTTTTTGGGGGAACTTCCAGCAATGAGTACATCGTTGGTACTATCATGCCCCCTTAGATATGATAAGTGATAGTACGAGTTAATAACTATCGTTGATATGGGTATGTACAATCAACACAGGCGAAGGCAAAGATACCATAAGATGATGGACTTCTTCCCTTTTTGTGCAAGTTTACCTGTACTTGTGCCAAAGAACAGGTATTTCAAGGGGATTCAGAGGGGATTACAGGCGTTATTATTGTTAAGCAATGGTAACCCTAAGGGTACTTATACTTCTCTTCCCATTCATCAGCACTTAACATTCTTCTATTCATGTGAGGAACGCTTGGTCTTTCATATATATTAGAAAATGTTTCAGCCTTACGCCTAGTAGGGTTAGCAATGTGTGGATTCTTATTCATCTTTTCTTCATTGATAGTTTGTAGTTTACTTCTATCTCTCCAACCCAAATCACGACCCTTGTCTTTAGCGTTGTATATGTTGTCATATACAAACTTTGCTTGACTATCCTTACTATCAGTAAGGTTTAATTTCTTTGACCAGTTTTGGTAATCTTTTAAATGACTACCAGTAAATTGGAATAAACCATACCCCTTACCATTCTTTTCTTTCTGAGTATGGCTGTATGTACCACCAGTTTCAACATCAATATTTGCCATAAG
>Ga0209337_1003951_pt1 | contig 10342 bp, 22 predicted proteins | sample LinPmetageLP53_FD_184044 | JGI IMG/M metagenome (GOLD analysis project Ga0209337, IMG submission 184044) | Marine viral communities from the Pacific Ocean - LP-53 (SPAdes) (version 2) | ecosystem: Environmental > Aquatic > Marine > Oceanic | place: Pacific Ocean | collected 2010-02-08 | reverse complement strand
CTCTATGTAAACATGGGAGAGTAGACTCTCTGTAGACTCTAGAGCTTACTAGAGAGTCTCTAGTTGACTCTAGAGTTAACTCTAGAGTAGACTCTAGTTGTTTTAAACAATCCCTCAAAATATCTCTTTTCAAATATCAAATACCTTAAAAATAGAAGCAACTAACTCCCCATACTTCTTGTCAAAATAATCTCTAGCTTCATTATCTGTTGGAAACTGGTACAACTCGTACCTGATCCTCTTCTTGCCTTGTATCCCTACGATGTATCTCATGCTCAATATCTCCCTGCTTAATTGGTTTATCCAATATCCTGTACTTACAATCCTCTGCACTAGGTGTGTTCCATACCGCTAATGCTAAAGCCCGGTCAGGTTTACCCCCTTTACCCAAATAATCCTCCCTCCATGACATCTGATACCAATAGGAAGGTTTATGCCTCTGGAACTGCGAATACCCCCTGGCACAAGCCCATAACCTCTCAGGGCATACTAATGCCATCTTCTGTACCCCGATAGCAAAGGCATGATCTATAAATTCTCTAATACAGTTAAATGGTGGGTTGGTTACTACAACAGGAGCTAAGGCCTCTTTGTACCAAAAGAAGTTCTGGTTAGTTTTAATATCCGTAGCTACTACATCTCCAAGATCCGACATGGCATTAACAAAACGCATATCCCCGGCACAACACTCCCATAACTTTTCATCCTTCCACTGCATTTCACGTTGCAGCACTCCTACTACTGCATCAACTATGCTGTAAGGTGTAGGGTAAAAGTCATGTTTATTTCTTGTCATTAAACCCATCCTTTTGTAAAAGCATTGGCTCTTCTATAACCGTTACAGAATATTTAAGGTCGTTGTCTCGTATCCTGCAAAAAAGAAAATCGTTTAACTCATCTAACTTAGGCTTTCTATTAGCTGTAAGCTTTATATTGATTTCATACTTCATAAGCCAAAACCCCTTTCTTTTATTCTCTGATCTATTATAGATTTGCGACTAGGATGTAGCTTAGTTTGTACAAAGAAATAAGGCTTACGATACATTCCTATAGTCGTTCTCTTTTTAGTAATTAAGTAAATGCACTTATCAGATGGATCTCGTAGCTGACACATATTAACCTGCCCTCTATCATATTGCTGCTTTGCTTTATGTATTGCATTAGGAGCAGTTTCTATCCATCTACCTGATTTGACACTTCGTGCTGTTTGATAAGCGATAACCCTCCAACCTTTAGTTTTGAACTCATTAATTTTACTCATATTGCGAATCACTTATTATTTATTGTTATTTTACAAGTTGCAAATAAACCTATTATAGTATTAATAAGTTGCATAATGGGGTCAATTAATTTCATCTTGGTAAAAGTCATTTGGCTGTACCTCCGAGTTGGTCAATTTAAGTATAAGTTCCATGTATTTAGGTGCAGGTATCTTACCTTGTGGGTGCTTGTAACCCAGACACCACCTGCGACACACTGTTGCATGACTTGCTCCTGTCATCTCTGCTAACTTTGTGTACGACCATCCTTTTTTTAATCTATAATCATTTAATTTCATGTTTTATTTTCTATATATTATTTTATTAAAAGACATTTACTGTCAAAATAATACTTGCATAATGTAATAATTGCAATAAGTTATTGGTCAACAATAAAACAATATTTGATAGGTAAATCAATAATGACTGACAAAAAAAAAGGAGTAGACATGAAAAGTATATTTTTTTATGGTATAATAGGGGGTAATGAGCTATGAATAATATTATGGCATCATCTATTTTGAAAGATCTTATGCAACGCAGAGGTATAAGTGGCAAAGAAATGGCTCTTAAATTAAATGTAAGAGTTGAAACAATATCTCGTCACGTCAATGGCAGAACAGCTATTAGCGTTTTAGATGCTACAAGATACGCTGAGATATTAGATGTTAAACCAGAACAAATATTATTTCCTGAACATACTATTCCTATACTTGGTGAGATAGGCCATCAACATATAGTTAAAAGTTATCCTATAGCTAAAACATTGACTGGGCCTGCTCCTTATCCATCATGGGTAGTGGGTTACCAATATGCTAGGGATTTAGGTTGGTACTCAAAAAGAGTTATGTTAATAGATCGTAAACACATGGAAGAAGGAAGAGTTAGTTCTAAATGTAGAGATCAATTAAGCATAGTTTCTATAAAGAGTACTGGTGAAATTAAATTAGCAATAGTAAATGCAGACGCACAAGGTGATGCTATATCAGGTGATCCTAGAGAATGGGTGTTAAGAAATCCATATACCGCTGATCTAAGACAGCCAACTAAATTAGAGTTAAATTGGGCTTCACCTATAGCGGCTGTTATTCACATACCTTCATTGTTTGATTGTAAAATAGTTTAGATTTTTTCTAACTACTTTTTTTTTAATTAATTAATGAGGTATAAAGATGATGCAGCAGACACCTGAATTTGGAACAAGACATGGATATTTTCACCATAGCAACCCGGTTGCCTCTGATGGAAAAACTTTTTACGACAAAGCTTTTATAAGACCTAGAAAGAATAAAGCATACGCTATATTAAAGGGTGAAATAAAAGGCGATAAAAAATTAGCTCAACAAACAATAGATGAGTACAGAAACCTTAACCCTAAAATGTTATCTGGAGTAGTAGTACAAGATATATGCGATAGTTGTTTACTTGATAACGTGCCATACAATGAAGCATTAAAAACAGGCATAGACAAACTCAATAAATTTACTCCTAGCTTTTGGAAGGATCAAGAAAAAGAGATAGCAGAAAGAGATCATCGAACTAAATTATTATACGCAGAAAAAGAAGTAAAGGGTAACAAGGTATGGAAGAGATCTCCTGATGATGCAACACACTATGAGTTAGATCTAGTTGCACAAAATGCTATAGAAGGATTAAAGGCAGCACAAAAAGAACAAGGCTTAAATAGATTAGAAGCTGAAGTGGATATTTACGGATCACTTCCAAACTGTGAGCTAATGTATAATGGCAGACCTGATTATTCTAGTAGAATAGAATTAAAGACACAGTGGGATTCTAATGTGCATACAGATAGCCCTCGTGTGAATAGCTTACCAAAATCTATTAAATCTTTTCATCTAACACAGATCGCAGGCTACTGGCATATCACTGATAACTTACCAACAATAGTTTATGCAAACAGAATTGGTTATGTAACTTTTAGTCCATCGCATGATGAATTAAAACAAGCATTGCAATTTATTGTAGAGACTTGTCAGAGAAGAGAACGCTTACTTAAATTAACAAACAACTCAGAAGAGTTATGTAGATTAACTGATCCGGGTTGGGCAGACATAATAGGTTGGAAGGATATGTGTCCTTCAGTTGTACAAGCTGCTAAAAAAATATGGGGAGTTGATCATGAAGAAGAAAAAAAATAAAAAGTCTCTAAATAAAAAAACTAACACCGGAGATCTGACATCCATGAATGTAAAGTTACTTAGAGACCATGTTTACAATACTACCATAAAGAGAAAAAATAAACATCTTAGTTTATACATAAAATGGTTTTGCTTAATAGGATTTTTTTTAATTTTAATATATTTAACAGGATGTGTATACATCGATTGGAGTAGTTTAGGTGATTGAACATAAATTAGTTATGGCTGAAGCAGATAAAGTAACTGCAACAGCAGGAGTAAAAGTAAAAGGTAATAAAAAATATTTGATGGTAAAAGATCGAGTAGAGATCTTTAGAAAACATTATGGTTTAAATCTTGGAATAGATACGACTGTACTACACATAGACGATAAAGTGGTACGAGTACAAGCTAAGATAATAGATGCAAATAATAAAGTGATAGGATCTGGATTAGCAGAAGAGGTTAGAGCTTCATCACATATAACAAAAACATCTGCATTAGAAGTTTGTGAAAGTTCTGCTATTGGTAGATGCTTGGCTTCATTAGCTTTACATGGTGGCGAATACGCATCAGCAGAAGAGATGATTAATGCAGTAGCAAAGCAAGAAAATCTATCTGAAAAACAAGAAGCAATTAAAGAAGTACAAAAACATTTTCCGGATGCTGAAGAGGTAGTCAAAGAAGAATATAAAACTCCAAGAGATACACACTCAATGGACTTTGAGCCTGAGTATAATTGGCAGGCATGGTGGGAAATACAAGTGTCTAGTATTAATAATTTTACTACTAAGGCAGACGTTAAAAAGTATTTAGATCAGAGGGGTACTGATTTGAAAAAGTTTGAAGAGCAAAACCCAGATAACTATAAAAATTTAAAAACATTAATTAACAATAAATATAAGGAGTGCGAATAATGAGACCAGAATTTTCTAACAGTAAGATCATGATTAAAGATAATATAAAAATAGATGACAAGGTAGAGGCTGCTTGTTGGTTGAATGTAGAAGATGAAGATCTACGAAAAAGAATGGTAGCGTATTTTAATGATACGACTAAAAAAAATATCAACGTAGTTTTATCCAGAAGGATTGGTGATAGTTATGACAAGACAAAGGTAGCTACATTTAATTTATTTATTAACACTCCTAAAGAAGAGAAAAAGGACAATGATGACATCCTATAACAAAGCATATCTAACAAGTGAAGAAGCAATCAAAGCATTATGGGGAGAGGAGTATAATGAAACCACTAGAAAAAGACTCAGACAGTTTGTCAAAGCAGGACATATCAAAGCTGACAGATCAGGTACTAAAGGAAAGTTTTATATCCCTGCCTCAGAGATCAACAGGTTGCTCAAAGGATAAGATAGTAATCTATTGTACCGAACAAGATATACGCTTGATCATAAACAATAGTTTTTATAAGAAGGATGTAACAAGAGAGCAACTACTAGAGTTGTCTCTCTTGTTTTTAAATAAAGCTATGAATAGATAATATTTAATAATCATATAATAAATTATATTCTAGACCTAAAGTATTATTAATTTCTTCTTTGTTAAAATTATTTTTATAAATAATAACTACTGTATCTAATAATTTTTTTTTATCATAACTAAAAGCTAATCTTGGTTTATATTTTTTAGGATGATCTTTACTATCATATTCTTTTGTAATAAAAGGATCACATTCCCATGCGTATATATTTTTTATTGTTTTCATATCAACCCCCTAATTAAATGCTGCATCAAGTTTTGCTGCATCTTCTGCATTACGATTTTTATCATCAAGCCAATGACCATAAACATTTCTAGTTATCTCTATAGACTTATGACCCATGAATGTTGCTACTTTATGTAAGTCATCACCATAAGTGTGCAATAATATAGAAGCATAAAAATGTCTAATATCATGCCATCTAATATGTGATACCTTAGCTTGCTTACAAGCTTTCTCTAATTGCTTTCTTAAAAATCTATCGTGAATATAATTACCCCTACTGTTTCCAAACACTAGTGCTTCTTTATCTAGTTTACCTAAAGACATTCTTAACTCTTTTAACTCTTTAGATATACTTGGTACAAGCGGTATAATTCTTTGACCATTCTTAGTTTTAGTTCTTCCTACTGTACCGTATCTTTGTACACCTCTTGAAATAATAATAATGTTATCTTGAAAGTTTATATCCTTCCAACGTAACTCTCTTTGTTCGCCCTGACGTAAACCAGTATAAGCTGCAAACTTTATTGCTAACCTATATTTTGGATTAGAGTTTTGTATAATCCTTTCAATATTTTCCTTAGATATTCTTGCTGCTTTATTATCAATAACACCATGCTTGTTTTTAGGAAACAATGTAGATCCTATTGCACTATCGTGTGTCCACTTTCTCTCAAAGAAAAAAGTAAATATATTTTTAAAAGAATAGTACAAAGATTTTTTAGTTTTATAAGCTAGATCCATTACTAATATTTGTTTAATAATTTCTTCTGATATAGAAGCAGGACTTCTAGGATGCTTTACTAATTCACTTAGATCCCATTTAGATAATTGTTTACCTTGTATAGTAATCTTAGAAAACTTATCAGCAATACTTGTCTTATGTATATACTCTTGTTTTAAAAACTCACCATTGTCATATCTAGCTTTCTGATACGACAACCATTGGGTTATTGCTTTATCACCTTTTATTGTAACTGGTATGTATTGCTCTTTTAAATACTCTTGCCATCTAGATGCTGCATGAGCTTTAGCTTCTAATTCACATTTAAAAAATTTACGACCACCACCTATGGCACGTTCACAAACGTACCATGTATTTCTATCAGTTCTTTTTGTAACTTGTAACATCAGATCTCCTATTAATTTATAATAAGAGTATATATTATTGACATAATAAGTCAAGATTTGGCACCACTTTTGGCACCATTTTGGCACCAAGGCTCTGAAACATGCAGAAAAGCTGGCGGGAGTGACGGGACTCGAACCCGTCGCAAGATAAAAAAAAAGAGTTAGTTTTCTAGGGTTTCTGTAGGTTTTAATAGTGTAACTGTACCATAACAGTCGTTAAATTACCATGTTTATACCATATCGTTTGGCACCATTTTGGCACCACTTACCCGTCGCACCTTTTGCTAACAGTTCCACGCTCGTAGTGATTTGTTGATTCGTGAATTAGGATCTCGAGCTGTTTTCTTGCTCGTTAATTTCTTCTTCATCCCTTTCATTCTAGCACAAAAACTAGCACGTCTTTTGTTGCCAACTTTCTTACTAGGAGCTTTTAAATTAGCACCAGTTTTCTTTTTATAATATGCACGACCTTTAGCATTTAATCCGCCTGATGGGTTCTGGTATTTCTTAGCAACCATTAAACTTTCTTTTTCTTTTTCTTCTTAGGAAAACCTGCTTGCATATTCTTATATGCCTTTGCAGATATAGTTGATTTCTTTTTACTTCTAGATGTACCGGCTGCTTTTCTTTTATTAATATTTCTATAGAGTGACATAATATTTCTCCTTACCAATGTCTAATTGTGTTTGCAATAATAGCTATACAAGTAACCACATGAAGTATTACCCATGCTGTTCTTAATATAACTACACTAGTTTTATGATGAGCTTTAAGATTTAAAGCCCTGCACCAACAATCCCAAACGAGGATCATTGCTTATACCTCTGCTGCCTTTTTAAAAACATCAGAAACTCTTTGACAGCGATTGGGTGTCTGTTGATACCACTTGCTGTTTTTACATTCTGCGGAGGCCATTGAATACCTTCCATGTTCTATATGATCTAAAGTTTTTTTAAATGTAAGTAATTTAGGTACACCTAATTGATAAGCCATGTTTGCTATAGCTACTTGTATATCTTCTGGTTGATCTCCATACCAAGGTAAGTTGTTTCTTAATTCTACTAAGAATTGATTAACTGTACTTTCTAATAATACAGATGCTTGAGCCTCAGTAATACCAGCCCCGGGAACATCAGGATCTATTAATAATCCATAACCAATCGTTAATTTATTTTCACTGCATCTATATGGTATGTGTTTACCATCTTGCATCTTGCTGCCCTCTTCTTCTTTAATAACTTCAAGTAGTTTTTTTAACATTAATATTTCCTTTCACTATCATTTCTTCGTAATGTTTTTTGCAGTAATATTTAAACTTGTAATACTCCACAGAATTTTCTTGGCACCAAGAACACCTCTTAAACGCAATAGCTTTTCGCCAAGCCTCATTAAAAGTTCTCATTACTTTTTAAACTGTCCAATAGATTTCAAACCAAAGCTTGCACCGATACTTGCAAGTATTCCCCATGACAACCAGTCAGGACAATCCTCTCTTAAAAACTTAAATCCATTTTCTATGTAAGGTTGAGCTGCTGGAATAAAACAAGCTATGATTAATAATATAAAACAGATAGTCCATAACTCATCTTTAATACTATCTTTACTTGCATCCATAGCTGATGCTTCCCAGTTCGCATCGCTTTGTACTTTCTTTGTTGTAGCTTCTATTTTTGCAACTGCTAGTTTTTGTTTTGCTTTTGCTTTCTCTGCTCTGTTCTTTAAAAATGTTGTGGCAATATTTCCTATTGGCCCAAGTAATGCTTGTAACATTATTCCTCCTCTACAATTATGGTTGTGTTATCTAAATATTTATCGTCTTTATCTTTTTCATTTTGGGCGATTCCAGGGCCTTCATTGACGCACAAGAAGTAATATCTTTCCATTACTTTAGGATGAAACTGTAAACACTCATGAGATCTTGCTGACTTCATGGTTAACAAGTAAGCTACAAAAATATAAAAAACATATATTGTTGCTAAAGATAAAGCAGCTATAAAAGAGTACTCCATAATTTTTCTTTTCTTTTCTTGTTGTTTATAAATCATCTCTTGTCTTTGCTTTCTAATTTTTGCCTGCATCTGTAATAACTCTTGCCACGCATTTGGGCCATGCGTAAATCCAATATATTGTCTAAGCTCTTTTTCCATAGCGGCAGCTTTTTTCTTTGCAGCAAAAGCATTCAATGCTTCTTCCTCTACACTTGATCCAACAAATATCTTTTTAAAGATAGGTGGATTTTTAGCTTGCTTCTCTGCTTGGTTAATATCGGAGACAGCACCCATCCATTTACCCATATCTCCATACATAGAATCAATATCTCTACCTACCTCAAAGCCTTTTTTAATTGTATTGAATGCAGCAGTAGCAATACCCAATGCTGATATTGGATCTATCATTTTATGCCTATAATGTGTAAATTAGCGAACCGTTTAAATGGCTCAGTTTGATTTTAGAGGTACTAAACTACCTCGGTTTTTATGTGTTATTTCTGTACTTTTAGGTTATCAACTTTTTCGTTTAATGCTTTTAGCTGATCTATTATTTGTTTAATATCGTGGTGAAAATCTAGCTTCATATCTTTAAGATCTTCTTTAGTAGAATACATCTCCCTTGTATTAACTAAACGCTCTTGTAGCTCCTGAACTTTACGCACTAACATAGTAAACATATAAGACAGCATTCCCATTATCATAGAAAGTAAACCACTCCAAATTATGTATGGTTCTATGTTCATTAGAAACTTCTCCTCTTCGGAGGTCTACCTCTTTTCTTAGGATTGCACTTACAAAGCTTACCAAACAATCTTTGTTTAATTTTATCGTATATACGTTTTAACATTTCAATCACCTGTAGTAACTTTTAATATCATAATCGTCAGGCCAATCGTTTACCTTAGCAATAGTTTTTAAAGTATTATCTTCGTTATATTCGTCTGTATGAATAGCAATAAATTTACTGATTGAGTTACAAGCATCGATGGCATCGCATATTGATTTGTGTGCATCTCTAACGCTTTTCATAAAGTCAGTTACTTCAGAAGGTATTGCTACATCTGCTGTAATCTTTCTTTCTACTAACCAACTAAATTTACTTAGCATACCATGAGCTGTTGTAGCTGCTTTTTGTTTTGCTATTGTACGAAGCCCCGGGGTTACAACTTGATTACCTTTTTCATCAAGCAATTTAGATCCATCTTCATTTACTTCATTAGTATCTGTAAGAGATTTATTTTTTGCTTTTGTAATTGTACCGACTACAGAATTACCATCACTTGCAATCGCATAGGTTTCATTATTAGATATGTAATACCTATTATCTAGTTTAGTGCCGGGTGTAACTGGTAGTATTCCTACAGCTTTCTTTTCCGCAGCAGTCCATGCTGTAAATATTTTCCTAGAATGTGTAACATCATCACCATTAGCATCTGCTATTACCATTGTTTTAGGAAATCTTATAATCTCCTCTATTTTATTATCCTTTATTAAAGCCCACATATTTTTCTCCTCAGAAACTGTTGTTATAACGGTACGGTGTCGAAGCCCATGCTCCATAGATGTAAGTTTGATTTGCATTTATTTCACCATCACTAGTCCTACATTTGAAGCCATTGCTAGTAATATCGATTGCTCTAGCACTAGAAGTATATTCTGCATAAGAACCATCTAAGTCTATTGGTGTATCCATTGGATTAAAAGTTTCTCTAGCACTATCATGTGATACCCAATGTTGTGAGGCATCAATATTTTTTATAAAAATAAAAGACGGTTTAAAACCTAGATAGCAAAAAATTCCATCATTATCTGCATTACCTTGAAAAGAACCAAATCTACTAAATCCAGAAACTGAATGCCACGCATATGATACATAATTTGCTGACTCTCCTCCTACTCCATCTACTCCATTTATAGTAAATACAGAAGTTGTTGGTGCGTTCATAGTTCCATAACCACTTAAATTATTTTGTCCTGCTGTACCAGATAAATCAATAAAATAACCTGCATTTGTTAGACCAGTATGTTGACACCACCAACCTGAAGACCTAGTTCTAGATTTGTGTATTATAAACTCAGGAGCTTTTGTCAACGAGTGTCCTAC
>Ga0209337_1003950_pt1 | contig 10346 bp, 21 predicted proteins | sample LinPmetageLP53_FD_184044 | JGI IMG/M metagenome (GOLD analysis project Ga0209337, IMG submission 184044) | Marine viral communities from the Pacific Ocean - LP-53 (SPAdes) (version 2) | ecosystem: Environmental > Aquatic > Marine > Oceanic | place: Pacific Ocean | collected 2010-02-08 | reverse complement strand
TGGTGGGGTAAAGGTCCTAAAGTTGCAGAGTTTGAAGAAAAGTTTGCTAAAATGGTTGGACATAAATATGCTATAGCTGTTACAAGTGCTTCACACGGACAAGATTTAGTTATGAAAGCTATGGGTTGGAAAAGTATTGATGTAATTAATCCAGCAATATCATTCATCGCTACAGCTATGATACCATTATGGAATGGTTTTACATCTAATATAGTTGATGTAAAAAGAGATACTTTATGTATCGACCCACAAGATGTAGAAAAATATAAGAAACCAAATAGTGAATTGTTAATCGCTGTAGATGAAGCTGGAGTATTAGCTGACTATGAGGGTTTAAGAAAAGTATTTGGTGGATTCATACTTGAAGATTGTGCTCATAGTTGTTGGACACCAGGTGCTGGATTGGGTGGTGATTGTGCCGTATGGTCTTTCCAAGCTGTTAAGACAATGCCTATGGGTGATGGTGGAATGATAACAACAGATGACAAAGAGTTGGCTGATAAATGTAGAGAGTTAACTTGGTTTGGAGTTTCATCAACTTGGAGTAGAGCATCAGGACAAACACCAGGTTACGCTTGGGATTATCAAGTTGATTTACTTGGTTACAAATATTATATGATTGATATTATGGCAGCTATTGGATTAGAACAAATGAAAAAGTTACCTAAACATTTAGAATTTAGAAGACATGTACAATCAAGATACAACAAAGAGTTAAATGTATTGGTTGAAAGACCACCACATTCAGAAACAGTTCAATATTATGTTGGTAGAGTTCCAAGTGAACATAGAGATAAATTAATTGATTATTTGGCTGATAAGAAAATACATACATCTGTTCACTTTAAACCATTATACAAATATGGTCCTATAAAACAAGATAGAGAATATCCTGTATGTGAAACAGAATGGACAAAGTTAATATCATTACCTTGTCATAATGCTATGAAAGAAGAAGATATTGATTATGTTGTGTATTGGGTTAATAAATATTTTGAGGAAGAGGTTTAATGTTTAATTCTTTTATAAAAGATGTAGAGCATATTAATAATTCATCAGGTTTTCCAGTTTTAGAAACTTCAAGATATAAATTTTCTAAAATATACAATGAAAACATATGTGAGTTAATAGAAAAGAGTGACATACTTTCACAAAATGTCTTAGACTTAGCTTGTGGTGATGGAAATCATTTATATGCCGTACATAAAAAATTTAATTCAAAATGTGTTGGAGTGGACATTCGTAAATCAACTAGATGGGATAATTACGAATCTGAGAGTATTTATTTTTTTAAACAAGACATAGACCAAATCATAAAAAATATAACTTGTAAAAAACCATTTGACATTATTATTACTATGAATACATTAAGGTCAAAATTATGGAACACTAATTATTTAGATAAATTTCTAACTTGGTGTAGTAAAAATTGTAAGTATTTAATTACAAATAATTGTGAAAATAATAAATTTAAAGGATTTAAATTGGTTGATAACTTAGAAAAAACACATAAAGAATTACATCCTGGTTTAGATGTCAAAAATACCATTAATTTATTTAAAAGTAAAAATATTAAAATAATTGAGGAGAATGTATAATGAAAATATTAATCACAGGTGGAACTGGTTTTCAAGGCTCTAATTTATCAAAAAGTTTATTAGAAGATGGACATGATGTCGTAATACTAAATCTACATTCGGAAAAGAATGAAACAAATGTAAAACGATTTGGATTAGAAAAAGCCAAAATAATATGGGGAACTATAACAGATATTCATACTGTTAGAGACTCTATGGAAGATGTTGATTTAGTTATACATACTGCGGCTAAAATACATGTTGATGATTCTATTCAGAATCCATCTAAATATTTTATGACAAATGTTATGGGTACAAATAATGTTTTGGAAGTAGCTAGAGAACTTGATGTTCCTGTTATGCACATATCAACTTGTGAAGTGTATGGTTTTCAAGACGATGACTTGTTTGAAACCTCACCATTGATGCCTCGTTCACCATATGCAGCCTCTAAAGCTGGAGCAGATAGAATGGCTTATTCTTATTACACTACATATGATATGAATGTTTGTATCATAAGACCATTTAATGTTTTTGGTCCTGGCCAAAAAGATGGTAAATGTGGGGCGGTTATCCCAATATGGACTACGAGTTTAATGGAGGGTAAAGACATAAAAATTTATGGTGATGGAACTCAATCAAGAGAATTTATTTATATAGATGATTTGGTATCTGCATATAAAATAATAATCGATAAGATGTTATCAGGTAAAGAATTAGCAGGTGAAGTTATAAATATTGGTACAGGTGTTGATGTTAAGGTTCATCACTTAGCTGAAGTTATGGTTGACAAAATAGAAGGGCCGTGGATAGAACCAAAGAATCACGATTTCTCATACCCTATTGAAACTAGAGAAAAGAAATTTGAACAAGGTGAAATTATTTATGGTGATTCAAGACCAGGTGAAGTTAAAAGATTTATTTCTAATTCAGATAAGATGAAATCATTTGGTTGGAAACCTAAAGTTGATTTAGAGGAAGGTTTAAAAAAATATATAAATTGGAGAAAGTCTCTATGAAATTAGCTTGGTTAAGTGAGGGTGGTTATACGGGTAAAGTTCCAAGAGAACAAACAGCAAACGCTGGTGTGTTGTGGGCTTGGATGTCTAATTTAGAAGTAGAACATTTCCCAATATTAAACTTTGAACATGCACCAACTGATGGATATGATTATTTAATATTACAGATTCCAAAAACACCTGAGGTTAGAACAGCTTTGTTTGAAAAAGACATAGTTAAACAAGCAAGAAGAATAGCAAAGAAGATATTATTCTTCCAAGAAGGACCTGTTTGGGTATATCAAGACATGCCATTGGAACAACAATTTTGGCACTACAATATGTTAGTTGATGTAGATTTAATATTTTGTGAAAATACAACAGACATTCCATATTACAAAGGATTTGTTCCTGGTAAACCAGTGATAAATCTACCTGATTTAATTGTTGATGATACTTTAGTTGGTATTGAGAATGTAAAGAAACAAGACAAAGCTATAATTGGTGGAAACTTTTGTAGATGGTATGGTGGATTTGATTCCTATATAATCGCTCAAGAGTTTGGAGTTCCATTATATGCACCAAGTATGGGAAGAAAAATAAAAGGTGAAGAGGATATACCTGATTTAACTCATTTACCATTTATGCCTTGGAAAGATTGGATGTTTAAATTAGCAGAGTTTAAATATGGTATTCATTTAATGCAGACATATGCTGCAGGTTCATTTATGATGAATTGTGGTTACTTAGGAATACCTTGTATTGGATATAATCATACAGATACACAGAGAAATATATTTCCTGATTTATCAGTAGACCAAGATGATTTAGAAAAAGCTAGATTTCTAGCAAAACAATTAGTGACAGATAAAGATTTTTACAAAGAGTGTTCAGAAAAAGCCAAAATTAATTTTTATCAACACTCAAGTGAAAATGCATTTAATAATTGGAAAGATAACTTTTTTTCAAACATAGATAAATTTATAGGAGGATGGAATGAAACCAATTAGTTTTATAATACCAAGTAGAAACAATTTAAAATATTTAAAATGGTGTTACAATTCTATCAGAAAGAATTTAGGATACATACATGAGATATGTATAGCTGATGATGCTTCTGAAGATGGAACTTGGGAGTGGTTACAAGATATATCGAAAAAAGATTTAGGTGTTAAAATACATCGAAACAAAGGACCTGAAAGGCAAGGTTTAGTTGTTTTATATGATAAGTTGGTTAAAGATTATTCAACAAATGATGTGATAATGATATTTCACGCTGATATGTATGCGTGTCCAGGTTTAGATAAAGCATTATTCAAACACTTAAAGAAAGGCACAATAGTTTGTGCTACAAGAGTTGAACCATCATTACATCCTCCTGGTCCGGAAAAGATTGTTGCTGATTATGGAATAGAACCTGAAGAATTTGATGAACAAAAGTTTCTTACGGATTTAAATAATTTTAGAGATAAAGAAAAAATAACTAATGGAATATTCGCACCATGGGCAATATATAAAGAAGATTTTTGGGCAGTTGGTGGACACGATATTTTATTTTCACCAACAAGTAGAGAAGATTCAGATATATTTAATAGATTTCATTTAAATGGTTGTAAGTTTATCCAAACTTGGGATGGAATGGTTTATCATTTAACAAGTAGAGGTAGTAGATTTAATTCATTTAGTGGTGGGAAACCAGGTGAGGTTAATTCTAAAGAATGGCAATACACAAATCACAAAAATATAAGAAACTTTATTCGGAAGTGGGGAACTAATGTAAAACACGATGAGTTAATGTTACCAATGGTTTCACCAAAGTATGATATTGGATTTGTAATTGAAAATTGTAATGACCAATTATTAGAATTATTAGAGCCTTGGTGTTCAGGTATTTATGTTGACACTTATGTTGAAGATTATATAGAAAAAGAACAACCAAACACATTATACAATTTAGAAGAGAGAGTTCATGACATAGGTAGAGTCATACACGAGACTGGATATAAACACGATATTGAGTTGTGGTTTGATGGAACAAAATTCAATGAACAAAGTTTTCAATACATTCAACAATTGTCAGAAATACTTGCTAATGATGAAGAACTTGAAGTTGGTGAGTTTGAATTAGATATATTTAAAGTTACGATAACAAATATAAAAACATACGAAGAGGAGTTAATTAAATGCGAGCGTTAGTAACTGGTGGTGCTGGATTTGTAGGAACTAATTTAATCAAGAGATTGTTAAAGGATGAATATGAAGTAGTTTCATTTGATAACTATTCTACAGGTTTTAAAGACAACAGACTAAAAGGTTGTACTTACTTTGATGTGGATATTACAGAAGAGTTTGATAATTGGAAAGAAAAGTTTGATGTAATATTTCATATGGCAGCTTTACCAAGAATTAAACCATCATTTGAAAATCCAAAAGAAGTTTGTGATGTAAATGTTGGTGGAACACAAAATGTTCTTGAATATGCTCGTAAGAACAATACTCCTGTAATATACGCAGGTTCAAGTTCATTTTGGGGTGGTACACATAAGAATCCATACACATTCAGTAAATGGCAAGGTGAAGAACTTTGTAAACTTTATGAACAAATATATGGATTAGATGTTACGATATGTAGATTTTATAATGCTTATGGTGATTATATGCCAATGAGTGGTGGTTACAGAACTGTGTTACCTATATTTTTAGAACAATATAAAAAAAGTGAAACATTTACCATAACTGGAGATGGTAAACAGAGGAGAGACTTCACACATGTAGATGACATTATTGAAGCAATGATGAAAGTAGTTCAATTAAATAAATGGGGTAGTGTTTATGAATTAGGTAGAGGTAAAAACTATAGTATAAAAGAAGTAGTAAGTATGTTTCCAAATCCAGCTTGGACTCATATTGATACTATACCTGGTGAAACGAGAAATACATTGTGTAGGTCTGAATTGGCTAGAAAGAAACTAAAATGGAAACCAAAGATTAACTTAGAGGATTGGATAAAGGAACAATTATGAGAATAGGAATAGTAGGACAAGGTTATGTGGGAACTGCAGTTAAAACTGTATTTGAAAAACATTATAAAACAAATACATTTGATTTAAATGGTAATTGTAGTTGTAAAACATTACATGAATTAGTAAATAATTCAGATGTTGTATTTGTATGTGTTCCAACACCAATGAAAAAAGATGGTGGTTGTGATACAAGTATAGTTGAGAGTGTGGTTAATGATATAAATGAAACTGTTAATTCTAATCAAGATGGTAAGATAGTTGCAATCAAATCTACGATACCACCAGGAACAACAAATAGATTGAATAAAGAGTGTGAACATATATCAGTAATATTTAATCCAGAGTTTTTAACTGAAGCTAATTTCATAGAAGACTTTAGAAATCAGAGTAGAATTATAATTGGTGGTGAAAGACCAGCAACTACTAAATTAAGACAAGTGTATTCATTGGCTTTTCCTGATGCTACAATAGTTAAGACAGGTTCAAAGACAGCTGAAATGGTTAAATATATGACTAATACATTCTTAGCTACAAAGGTATCATTTGCTAATGAAATGTATGAAATATGTGAGAGATTAGGTATTGATTATGATAAAGTTGTGGAGTATGCAATTTATGATGAAAGATTAGGTAAATCACATTGGGCTGTTCCTGGTCCTGATGGAAAAATGGGATTCGGGGGAAGTTGTTTTCCAAAAGATATAAATGCATTAATTGAATTATCTAAAAATAATTTAGATTTATGGCCAGCTACATTAATTGGTGCTTGGGCAACTAATTTAGATGTAAGACCAGAGGAAGATTGGAAAGAATTGAAAGGTAGGGCTGTAGTTGATGAATAAAAAGCTTGACTTATATAGTAAAAATGTTGTATATTGGAGGTATATGAATGTCTAAAATAGATATAAGGTCTTGGGATAGTCCAAAAGAAGATAGAAAAAGAAATAAAAGACTTAAAAAAAGAAAAAATAGTAAAGAAGCTAAAAATAAAAGGAAAAAACAAAAATATGTTCAAAAAGATAATTAAATATATACTTATATATACAATATGTGTTATATTCACTGGTTGTGATAATCCAAACCAATCGTGTGATTATTGTTATTTAGAAATAGAAGCACCTAACTTACCAATGGATAAGAATGGTATTTACCACTTAGATTTTAATAACGGTGGAATACAAACATTTACTCAGTTAAGGGCATACATTGGATATGAATATGAATATGTTGAATGGGTTACAGATGTTACATTTGAGGGTTGCACTTGGGATTATTGTGAAGATGTACCTGTTGTAAATGGTAGTGGTTATTCATCTGATGATGGATATTCATATCAAATGATGGGTGTGTATGAAGAGAATATAGGACAAATAGCCACAATTTGGGTGGTGTATTATGATGAATATGATAACCAATGGTTAAATAGTATAAGGATAATGATAGATGAATAAATTAGGAAGTTATATAACAAAATTAATGACAACTGTTCTTGATTCAGAACAAGAACAATTTGTAAAAGATTTAGCATTAACTGAATTAAAAAGGCTTAATGTTGATGTAAACGAATTTATCGGAAAACATACAAAAGATATGTATGATAAAGAAAAAGAACAACAAGAAAAACAACTGTTACAGGAGGACAAATAATGTCTAAAATAAGTAAAGAAGGATTTGAACAAATCCAAATAATAAAAAATGCATTGGATTCAATGTATGATAAATTGGATAAAACAATGTATATTCCAATAGGTAAAAAATCAAAAAATGTTGATGGTGGTTACGATAAAGTAAATGTTTTTGATTCAGTTAAAGATGAGTTCCAAGCTATAGCTGGTATTGTAGAACTCAGTAATACTTGGTCAGAGGTAGAATAATGGCTGTTAATAATCCAGCTGGTGATTTTTTCAATCCACCAAGTAATTTAAGTCAAGACTTTGAAGAGTATTGGTTTGATGAGTTAGAGGTTGATGAATTGTTTTGGCAAACTGATAAACCAAAGGAAGAACAAATCCCTTGGCGTAAAGTTAATCAAACACAAGGTATTAATATCAAAACTCAGAAAATTTATAGTTTTCAAGCTAAGACAAAAGTATTTCAAAAAATATAATGAGTGCTAATCGACCTTTAAACATTCCTGGTAGAAGAAAAGTAATAACCAAGAATATGATATTGGAGGCTCAGAAACATACGAAGTCTAATATGGCTGCGGCCAAATGGATGAATGTATGTTACACCACTTATAGGAAATGGGCCAAGTATTATAAAGTATTCGACCAACATTTGAATCAAACTGGTATTGGTATCCAAAAAGGTTGGGTAACCCGTACTACAAATGTTGAAGATATAATACTTGGTAAAAGAAAAGTCCCACATAAGTGGAGTCAATCAACAGTCAAAGAAGAATTGATTAAAAAAGGCTATTGGTTAGATGAGTGTCATCATTGTGGTTATAATGAAACTAACTTGACTACCAATAAGGTATGTTTGGGGATAGATTTTAAAAATGATAATAGTAAAGATTGGTTAAATGATAATATAAGACTTTTATGTTCTAATTGTTATTATTCATTTAATGGATACTTTCCAAGTGCAAAAAAGTTTTGTAAATAGGAGATATGATGAAAGATGTACGAGGTACAATGTTAAGTATAGGTAACAGAGTTTGTATTCAAGAAGATATACCATCAGTTAATGGTATGTTGTATAAAAATACAATTGTTAAAGTTGAAGCTCTTAATGAAAGTAAAGTTCAAGTTCAAGACAGAAGTGGAAAACTTTGGTGGATTGGTTACAATCAAGTAAGTGCGAGTTTTCTATAATGAGTGATGATTTAACAAAAGAAGAACAAGAAGAATTAGAAAAACTACAAAAAGAAATTGTCGATGAAGCTAAAAAAGTTGTGGACAATTATGTTGACAACCCAAGTGACATATCAGGTAGTGTAGTTAACATACATCAAAATAGTCCATTTTTAGATTCAAATGAGAATAATGAACCACAATTTAGTGGTAGTCGTTGGAAACATATAATAAAGAGTAAATAATGTTAATAAGAGAATTTATATCAGAAACAAATAAAAACAAAATGATTTCAGATTTATTGAAATACTACAAAGTTGGTAGTGTGAAAGTAAAACAGAAGTCAATGAAAGACCATGCACATTACAATGTTGATACCGGCACATTGGAATTATCTACACGGTACAAGACAATCAAGAATAGACAATTTAAAGAGTTCTTGATTACAATCATACACGAAATCTATCATGCTATGGATGCTAAGAAATATGGTTGGAAGAAGTTCAAGGAAATGTATGAAATGGAAATGAATCGTTTATCAACTGATGGTAAAGATGTTTATAAAGACAACAAGTATGAGATAGAAGCAGAGAAATTCGGACAAAAGAATTGGAAGAAGTGGAACACCAAGTTTAAGAAAGAAAATTTGATTTAATGGGGGTGTAGCTTAATTGGGAAAGCACTTCACTTGCACTGAAGAGTTTGTAGGTTCAAATCCTATCACCTCCACAAAACCTCAGTAACAAACCTGTTACAAACTGTTACAAATAAAACACATAAAACATTTGGTTATTTGCCATATTTGTCGTATATTATAGTATGATTAGAAATGACAATTACAATAATAAAGGAAAAAAAGTTATGAGTTTAAAAAATAAAGCAGTTTGGTTAAATGGTTCGGATTATATAGAACTAGATAGTGTAGGTTCAACACTTACATCAGAATTAAAAGTATTCCCAATAGGTGAAACAAATGAAGATATGGCTGTTCATATTTATGATTTAGATGATGAATGGTATAATAATTTAAGTTCAGATGATTTAACAGATTTCTTTGAATTTATAGAACTTAATACTGATGTAGTAACTATTGTTTATAATGCTTGGAAAGATGGTATTTGGGGTGATTGGGAAACAGTTAATAATTGTTATATGAATATGGAGGTTATATAATGAATTGTCAAAAATGTAATAAACCTGCTTATATAGAGTATAAGGATAAAAAGTTTTGTAATTGGTATTGTGCTAAAAAAGGAGATAAGTAATATGAGTAATTTTTTATTAGGAATGTTAGTAATGTGGTTTATATATCCACTGGTTAAGATAAGTCGTAGAGTTGTTTCAGATAAGTTCCAAAGTTTTATGACAATTGAAACTAAAGAAGATATTGATGAAACAACACCTATGGGTTTTAAATTATCAGGAGATGTGTAGAATATGTGGAAATTAGAATTAATAAGTATAATGATTGAAGTGCTTGTAATGGCTGTCTTACTAATGATACCAGTATCTATTGGAATAGAGTATTGGTTGAGGGGAGAATAAATATGAAATACGAATACGGAGTACATTGTGGAGACAAAGATTGTCACGCTTGTGGAACTCAAAGATATAATTGTGAAGAGTTAAATAGATTAGATAATAAAACAACACTCCCGCGCATTCCCATTGGTGGTAACATTGATATAGATTGGGAGGCTTTGTAATGGAATGTGATATTTGTAATAATTGGATTGATGATGAATTTGGAAACAATGCTGAACCTATATTCAAAGGTAAGTGTTGTGATGAATGTAATGCGGTATTTGTAATACCAGCGAGAATAGAGGGAATGATTGAATTATAATCCATATATGAAACCAGCCTCAATTGAAACTCGTACGAAGAATATTGATATTGCAAAAAAACATTTTATGAAAGAAATCCAATGGATAAAGGATAATGAAGAAG
>Ga0209337_1003949_pt1 | contig 10346 bp, 22 predicted proteins | sample LinPmetageLP53_FD_184044 | JGI IMG/M metagenome (GOLD analysis project Ga0209337, IMG submission 184044) | Marine viral communities from the Pacific Ocean - LP-53 (SPAdes) (version 2) | ecosystem: Environmental > Aquatic > Marine > Oceanic | place: Pacific Ocean | collected 2010-02-08 | reverse complement strand
CTGGGCCGGGCTGGGCTGGGCTGGGCTGGGCTGGGCCGGGCTGGGCTGGGCCTATTGATTGTTGATTGTCGATTACAGATTAGAGATTAGAGATTAGAGATTAGAGATTAGAGATTAGAGATTAGAGATTAGAGATTAGAGATTATAATGAAAATAATATGACGATTATTAAAATTAGCCCTTGACCCTGATTATAACATGCACTATATTCCGATTACACAATTGGATTAGCCGATCCGATTGCAACCAGTCACTCTATCCCAAGAGGATTACCCATGGCATTTCACAAGCGCACGATTAGAAACGGATCAATACAGATTGATGGCAACGAGATTACAGTAGCTGAGATTGATGACAACATCTCTGTAGTTTGGATTCGGGCATGGTACAGATTAAACGAGCAATGTTACCCAACCATACATTTCCACCTCGATGATTGCAGGACGGGAATCATCCCACTCTATGTCAAAACTGAGGGCGAAATGATTAAAGCTGGATCTGGCCAGTTACCCCTGAGCCAATGCGATAGAGTGTTTAAGAAATCTTTAGGCGAGGAGCAATAGCCATGGCACGTATACTAGAAGATGTTGAGCGGAAACTAGCCCGATTAGAGCGCGAGGCCGAAGCTATTGACCGGCAACTAGGCTTGACTGATGCGAATCGCTACCGGCACACACGCCAGGAACTAGGCGAAGCCGTAGCCGATCAACTGTCGATTGACCGGGAGCTTCGGTCGATGGGCGAGGAGTGGTAGCGATAAGCAATTCCAGATTGCAAAAGCGTGAGATTCAAAATCCTTTTCAACCCCTACCCCAGGAGGATCACTAGATGCCGGTAAATTACACGGGTAGCCACGAGCTACTCGAACACGCACGGAATGCGGTGATTAGCGCACTAGAAGAATACAGCAGCCACGAGGATGAGATTGACATTGACATCGATGTTCAGGAAAAACTAGAGGCCCTGGCCTATGCATTCGGCGAGTGCGTTTTGTCAGCGATGGATACCGATGCCCAGGGCAAAGCCCAGGCCAATTTCACGATTAGCACAGCTACCCAACTAGCCTATTTAGATTCGATTACCCCAGATTCCCAGGAGAATTAGCCATGACTGCTATCAATATTACGCACCTGGACACCGACAAGCTGCATCCGCTGTACTGCAAATACGAACAGGAACTACAAGAGCAACCGGCATTTATCGAACTCGACATTCGTGATGGCAGTCTGATTGCCGATTGGGACGCAGAGACTGGCAACGGCGCGGCACCCGACTTGTGGCACGGTCTACGCCGACAGTATGGGATCTCGTCCAACCTCACAACCGATGAAATCAATGCTCTGCTAACTGAAGTTGCTCCGATTGCCCAGCGTATAGTAGATGAAATTAAAATACAAAGCGATGGCCTACAAGATCGACCGGTTTTATCAGACAAAGCGGAATCAGCCGAGGAGGACATGACCAATGCCTGCCGTTTTGCATCCACGGCATCGTCCGGTATATACGATGCAGGCGATTGGTTTGAGGGCAATACAGTAGAGGGTATAACAGCCGAAACAACAGATGAGCAACTGTTGGCGATGGCAAACGAGTATCGCTCTAATGCCTCCTTTGAGGGTGCTACTGTTAATGGAGTCGATGAGCATTTAACGGATCTGCGCGATGAATTGAAGGAGGAAGATTAGCCATGGCTACTATGATGCAAAAGATCAGCGACACAGGCCGGGAATCAGCGCACCAAATAGGCCATGAAGCGTGGAGGTCGCACCACATTACCCTTCGGACTCATCATAAGAGCAATCGGCATCTGCATAATTGTTGTGTAATGTATGTCGATAATGCCAAGGTTGTAGTTGACGATTTTCTTGGATGGGCAAAGAGTGAGGACGTAGACCTTGACTCGGAAGACCCTCAGTTTTTGCAGTTGTATTTCGAGATTGAGCCAGATCAAGCGCGTAGGCTGGGCGAGGCATTGATTGCCCATGCCGATTACGCCAGCACCGGAACGGAGGACGGCGAATGAAGGGCGAAGCGATTAAGGCACTGCGATTACGACTGGGCCTCACCCAGACCGAACTGGGCGCAGAGATCGGCGTACATCAGGTCACAGTGGCCCGATGGGAAACCGGCGGGAAAACCCCCCTGCCGATTATCCAACGGGCTCTGGCCGATCTGGATGCCCGGCGCAGCCGAGTGCAGGGCCAAACCAGTCAAGGGGTTTAAGTCTATTTTTTATTCAAAAATAGATAAATCTACATTTGTCAAACCTGCACAAGTGGGCACATTAAAATGCAACATCTTAATACTTTATGAATTATTTTTTACTTAATGTAACATTATCGTGCAACAGTCCTCGGGCTTGGTGGATATCGTAGGGTGATCTTCATAGGACGATAGTGACATACCCTACCCGTTTGCTTGGGAAATATACCATACCGTGATACGATTAGCCGTATTATCACGCACTTCAAACTCTACTTTAATAGACTTTTTAACGTAACTCCTTTGCATTTTGGTAGAATAACAGAGAATAAGATGAAAAATATGTCCTTGTGTTTGCACGTTTGTGACTCTATATTTCCCACACCCACGAATTATGGAGGATTGAAAAATGCCCCAAAACGGCAACATTGCACTGGCCGTGCGCGAAAACATCGGGTTATATATGGCGGCTCGGCCAAATCTGAGATTACGCGAAATCGCAAAAACGTGCGACCTCAGTTACAGTGGATTAAGTAAACTGATGGCTGCTAAGAGCGCAGTTACTGCGCTCTCGACTGATACAATCGATAAGTTATCGGCTGGCCTTAATATCCCAGCCGCTTGGCTGGTTATATCTGCAGGCACCGAGATGGCAAACATGCATTTTACTGGAGCTAAGGTTGTTGATGAGTTTTTGCTTTTTTGGGCGAAGAACCTGTTTTTGGGTGATATCGGTTATAAAAAAATGAAGAACTTTTATAGTGATGATTACTACACTACCGGATTCGACCCAGAAGGAATGCGTGAGCTTGGTCATAAACTTATAACAGTGACTACAGTAAAAAAGGACGGCTACGAAACATTTGGCATCTGCGCAGAACAAGAATATACGATTAACAAAGAAAATAATGTGCAGAGATTCGTCATAAATGCAGCCAAAATAATTGGCCCAAACGCTGTAGTTGTATCGCACGAAACAATGCACATTAATGGCCACGACCGAACAACGAATAGCGGTGCGGCCTGCCTTGTATTTGAGTCAAGCTTTAAAGCCATGACCCACAATATTCCCGCAGCAGAAATAAAAATTACATCAAACTCGGTAATCCCTGGCACCTTAGGGCGCAGATCAGTAATTTCAAATGGTACAACCTGTTAACTAAAAAAAGCCCGGTAGGGGTAGCCGCCCCCACCGAGCAAAAACACAAAGACTAACCACTCTATCCCAGAGTAAAGAAGCAACGATTATCACACCCAAAGGAGGACAAATGTCATACCCAGGGGCGCAACCATTATTACAACTTAGCGAGGCTTTGTCATGCAGAAAATAAGGACTCAAACGCAAAATTGCAATCATAAAAACCGGTATAGCCAGCACTACCCTCGGCTGATCACTGGTAACTATATCTCAAATGATCCCGCTAACACTATGGCACTGCGGGGTTTGCGGATTGCAAAAGATTACCAACCCCAGCACATACCGGAATATGCCGATGCGCATCGTTAACCGGCTGACCTACGGGCTTATTGCGTTTTCGCTGGCTTATTTCGGTGGACATTTCATTTACGCCATCCTCAACAACAGACTATAGGATTAAACATGCCAGGACTAAAAGACAACCAGAAAATAGAACTGACAGTCAATAAATATGGATCGATCCAACAGAAAAAATCGAAAAATGGTGACGGCTTCTTTTTTATGATTGAGTGCGAGGTGGGCGAAAAAAAGGAAAAGGTCTGGGGCGAGATGGAATTTCTAGAAGCCTTGGTAAACGATTGGCCTGGGGCTGAGGGCACATGCACCATTGAGCGGCTTAACGCCAAACGCTATGAGGTGACGATTACTGACCCCGGCGATATGGAACTGGGCCCAGAGTTGAAAACTTGGGACGATGACGAAGGGGGCTTTGTGCAACTAGAGATGCCCGACTTCGATGGACCGGCTCCTAAGCAGTCCAAGAAGGCCGAGAAGGCCCCAACGCAGGCCAATACCTCCCCTGCTACACAGGCACCACCCAACGGCAAAACAACGGACGATATAACCCGGCGATACACTTGGGCCTTGGGACTGAGCCAGACCATTTGGAACGACACTTTTACTAACAGCCTAGGCGATAGCTGGGAGCCCGATAACGCTTATTGGGAGAATGTCAGGGCCAGCGCAAACTCGCTATTTATTGAATCAGCTAAGTTGCCAAAGGATGCATTTGCAGTGGCTGTATCTACGGCTGTAGAGGCGATAGATGGCGAGGTAGTTAAGGCCGCAGCAAAGGAGGATGAAGATGACCTCCCCTTCTAGGGATCAACGCAAACCTAATGTAACAGAGATGGTTACACGCGAGTGGTATTCAATTAAAGAGGTCGCACATAGGCTGGGTGTGGTGCCTGTTACGGTAGAACGATTGGTGGCCAATGGCAAAATACAAGCCAGTCGCGTAGGCCCAAAGCTCATACGCATTCATCAATCCGAATTGGATCGTTATGTCGAATCCACAACAATTAATACTGACGGGTGATTGGCCCAGTATGAACCAGACGGTGAACAACGCTAAGCGGCACTGGTCGCTCTACGCCAACGAAAAAAAGGCGTGGACTAACCGGGTATGGGCCGAAGCTAAAGCCGGTAAATTGCAGGCGCAAACTCCTCCAGTGCGTCTGCGATTTACTTGGCACATGCCCAACATGAAACGCGATCCCGACAACCTGCGCGGAGTCGCAACGAAGTATGTATTAGACGGCCTTGTTAAGGCCGGTATCATCCCCGATGACTCCCCTAAATACATCCACTCCTTTGAAGATGTATTTGTCCTCGACCGTGACAATCCTCGGATTGTTATCGATCTGGAGTCGCAATGAATATCGTGATAAGAATTGATGTAGAAGAGGCTACGGAACCAGTGCATGTACTAGTAAAATCGACTTCTGAACTAGTACAATTTTCAGCAAAACGTACTAGTGATGAGCCAGAATTACTAGTACAAAACGGAGTTCCTAGTACTAGCACTAGTACAACTAGTACAAACCTAGAGCCTAGTACTAGTAATCCTAGTACAAACACTAGTTTAGTACCTATGTGGAGAAATGAAAATAACGGCAAATGTACTAGTACAAATTGCCTGCGTCCGCTCTATACAAAAACCCTTTGCCAAGCCTGCTATAAGAAACTAAAACGCGCTACATACGCCCCCTCTGATAAGGCGTTGGCCTGCGTAGCGGAATGGACTGAGGTAGTTGCGTCACAACCTTCAATTCGCCAGCAGAAGGCCTGGGCACAGACGTTTGATGAGATGGTTCGTATTGACAAACTAACGTGGGATGAGATAGCGGCTATCAACAGCCACGCCCTAAGAAATTGGGTGCCCAACGGCTTTATCAAATCCCCCACTAAATACCGCAGACGTAGCCGTAGCTACCCAGAGATGTGGACCTGGGAGGTTATCAAGGGAGAGATGCAAAATGGATTTAACCAGCGCAGTAGCCAAGCCAACTCAGACCCCCTACAGGGAATCGATCTCAGCTAGCCTGAGCCAGGACGCATTTGTATCGGGGATTTCGTTGTTGCGAAGTGAATATTCATGGAAACCCGATCAAGACCTTATCAAGCGTTGGTGGAAACAAGTCAACCAGTTGGACGATGAGTGGTGGCTAAAGGCCATCGATACCTACATGCTCTCTGATGAGCGGTTTCACCCCCACCCCGGTCAATTGGTAACGCTAGCGAATCAGGCGCAGTTGACCGAGCGGGTAAAGGCTAAAGAGGCTATTGCGAGTGTGGAGTATTCAAAGAAGCCGAAGACGAAACGCCCTATATCGTATTGGCGAATGCGTATGCGCCAGGAGGAGGCCATGGCTATATCGATCCGTAGGCACCTCTACAAAGCATTTGATCTGGATAATGAAAATCCCTACGAGATGAAGGTCATCCCTAAAGTTTTGACGGCGATGATGGACGAGCATGGGCTGGCCGGTGAAGGACGCGAGGGCCAACTGGAGCAGGCTGAGTCACTAGCTGCCGAGCTACTGGCCGAGCGCAGGCCTGCAACTGAGGCTGCGTAGGTGACCCGGTGGGACTTGATGACAGGTGTGGTCTCGTCATCCTCGTGCGGTAGAAATTCTACCATGAGACACAAGGGACACGAGGACGGCGATTATGTGACTGGGGAGATCACAGCCGCACCTGTCATCATTAAGCTAAAATGGCATGACTTTATCACTTGTCACTCAATCGCTGCGATGAATGAGCTATACAAGCACACTAGAGGCGTAGGCCATCACTGGTCGGTCAAAAAGGCTGATGAGAGTGCGAACTATATCCTCGGTGCGGTGGGTGAATACGCCGTAGCTAAGTATCTGGGCAAATTTTACGATGGCAATGTCGGGAATCTTAACGCAGTAGATGTGGCGGGTGAATTTGAGGTCAAGACCACCCCCGTGCTGGGTGGCCATCTGATCATTAAGCCCGAAGCCAAGGATGACAAACCGTTTGTCCTGGCCATTGTCGAAGACATGACGGTGCGGTTGCCGGGCTGGATGAAGGGCACTGACATCAAGAACGAAAAATACAAACGAGCCGATCAGTATGGCCGGTCAACATACTGGGCGCCGCAGTCGGATCTCCATCCTATGTCCACCCTGCCGAGGGACACACCATGAGCCACGAGATACCCATCACTTTGAATTTTGATTTGGATCTTCAAGTCACCTACGAGGTCGAAGGGCGGTACTATCCTCAAACACTGGAAACGCCTGCCGAGTATCCGGAGCTATTAATCCTCTCGGCCATTATCGAAGGGACCACGTTTGACCTGTCTCAGCATTTAAACTCGCACGACATAGAGACCTTAAGAGAATCTGTTGCAGAGTGCTTGAGCGATGACTAAAGCCTTAACAGCTACCCAGGTCAAAAATGTAACGGCCTACAACAAGGATCTGGAGGGCGTAGTCATAGCCCAGTCTAATCAGATCGGGCACATGTGGTCGTTCCTGGGGAAGATCCACAAGCACGAGGAGACCAGCGACCATACACGCCAAGCTATATCGCAATACCGTACCCACCATACCCAGAGGAGCGCGACCGATGGAGGAGAAAACTAAGACGCAGGGCTTGAACTTCAGAGTAGACACTGAGTTTGCCTGGAAATTTAAGGCCGCAGCGCAGAGGGCCCGAATGAAGCAAAACGAGTTTCTGCGGCATTTACTGGAGCTAGACCACCTAATGGAGAAACGATTTGGATACGGGAACCGTTATGGATGATCTAATGGAGCATGACCAAACTACACCTTCTCAGCTTTTACCGCTGACTCCGCTAAAAGTTAAGCAATCGCCAGATATCGCCACCAGCGATGCCGCCGATGCGGTGGTCCCCGGCTTTGATGAATGCGAGGACATGAGTGATGTGGAAAATAATTTGCGGGAAATCTCTGAGCTACGTGATGAGTGGGCTGAGGCCCAGGCTCATGCCAAGACCCAGATCGAAGAGGCGAAGCAATGGCGAGATCACGAGACTGAGCAGTTACAGACCCAGATCGTGCGCCTGCAGGCCTCGGTATCGGCTTGGTTCAAGCGACCGGAGAACAACCCAGGCGATAAGGCCTCGCGTAGGTTAATCAACGGCACGATCAAACGTCAGGGAGGCTCTCTCAGCACTACGGTGATCGATGATGAGATGGTTCCTAGAGAGTGGTGCAACGCTACCTACACGCCCGACAAGATCAGGGCTAAGAAGCATTACATGGAGACCGGCGAGTTAATTGAAGGGCTGGAATTCAATGTGGGTGAAACGATCTGGTACGTGGACACGGGCCATGACAATGAGATGAGAGGTGTATAGTGGGTCAGGTGTTGGTTAAACGATTGACCGCAGCCCAACTAGAGCCGGTGGCGCGGATGTATACTACGAACGATGCTGCCGCCGATGCGATGGGGCTATCAAGCGGGTCTGTGTTCGGCAGGGCCTGCAGGCGCGAAGGCGTGGAATGTCCTTCGCAGCGCAAAAAACGCAGAAAAAAGGAGAGTACATATGGCGTTAATTAAACGAGAGACCTATCACAGCCCAGCGTATGTCGCTCAGTACCTAGACGTATGCCAGCGCACCGTTTATAATTGGCTACGCGCAGGCGAACTGGCCGGTATCAAAAAAGGAAAATTGTGGAGAATACCCAACTCTGCAATCCATATCCCGAATCTATCCCAGGAGGATATCGCAAATGACCGTAATCAAGCAGCAGGCGAAGGGCCGAACGTATTGGTACTCCCGGCACGTAGTTGACGGGAAACGGACCCAGGTCCGTATACCGGACCTCGACCCCGAAACGGGCCGTAAAATATCGACCGAGAAACAGCGCACAAGCTACGATGGCAAAATAGCCCAGCAGTATGCTAAGGGCGATTTGACGGCTCGTAGTAATTCAACCTTTGGGGAGTTGTGCATACGTTGGGAGGAGTTAATGTTGCCTCAAGTGCCCAAGCTCTCGACAGTAAAATCATACAACGAAGATTTAAAAAGGATACGAGGCACTGCTGATGCCCCTGGCATGTTGTGCCACATCAAGCTCAAGCAATTTGGTGCTGAACATGTAATAGCTTGGCTTAATACCATGATCCACCTCAAATACAATACTAGGCGCAATGCGTTAACGCTACTGCGGTCCATATTAAATATGGGCATTGAGTGGAATTGGTTGAGTAAAAACCCAGCTAAGAGTCGGTCGGTAAAGCTAGGCGCACCTGACAAGACTAGGCTCAATGCCTTATCCCTCGCGCAAATACCGCATTTTATACAGTCCAGCAAAACTGCGACTGAGCAACGGCGTTATAAGGTTGCTATAAATACGGGGCTACGTATGGGTGAAATGTTGGCGATGAGGAGGTCGTTATTTGACCCCGAGGAGGGCACGTATCGCGTATGTGACCGCATGGGTAATTACGACTACAAAAACTTTTGTTTATCTGCTCCGAAATCAAAGGCCTCGGCACAAACTGTAGCGTTAATGCCAGCCGTAGTTGATGCCCTCAAAGCACAAATTGCTCATGTCAATGAGGTTGCTTTGGCAACACGCAATTGGCCGATTACGTTGAAGGTGCGGGTTGCTGAGAAGTTTAGCAAAACAATAACCGAGGAAACAATAGACAATGATTTAATTTGGCCTATTGAAGCCACGTATCGCTATTCCTTTGGCGCAACACAGGTTTTCGGTCAGGCTGGCACCTTGGACAGTTACGATAAATGGTATAAGGCTTTTAAGGCTACTGCGGCCCGTACTGGCCTGCCAGCGGAACATACCTATCACGACCTGCGCCACACATGCGCATCTATAATGATCGACAACAATGAAAATATTAAAACCGTACAACGGCAAATGCGCCACGAAAAAGCTAGCATCACACTAAACACATATGCGCATCTTTTCCCCCAGGTGACTACCAAGGCTATGGACCGGTTACAAAAGAGCTTGGGTTGGTAAAACATGGGTAAAATAGTCGTATTTGCAGCGGGTTGTGAATTGGCTATGGCATTGTTTTTAAAGAAGATTAAGCAATTTTTATTTGCCGTGCGCAAAAGTTATGAACACGGTTTTTGCCTGTAGGAACCTATGGGAATCTATGGGAAACGCATATACTAAAATTTTGTGTTATCAATTAGTTACGCCCCGTCCTGATAGGAAACATACCTACATGTTTCAACATTAGGACGGGGCGTTTAATATAACTAAAGGTAAAACTTTGGTAAAACTTTAGGCCCTGCTGTCTACCAGAGCCTGGGACATCAGGTAGCAGCAGCACACTGCGGCCAAGGGCCAGGACAATTCTACGATCCCGGTGCCTGCAGCCGCTGCCGCTACTGCCGTGACCCCTAGTTTGCGACTCCCTAATTTCTCAAGTAATTGTTTCACGCTAATGCCTCCTCTAAAATTTCAGTTTCAATCTGCCCATTAACATCAGTCCCTGGCTCGGTGCCCTGTAGCTCTCTTAGGGCGATCAAGTAGCCCTGCTGGCGTTGCAACATAGCCTTGGCCTCCTCGGCCTGTTGTAGGGCGTTCTGGAGGGCCTCACGGGCACGGGCCTGCTCAACCTCCATCGTGGCTATCTTCTCTACGATCTCGCTTTGGTTCATGTGATGCTCCTGTCAGTTGTAGGGTATCCA
>Ga0209337_1003948_pt1 | contig 10346 bp, 6 predicted proteins | sample LinPmetageLP53_FD_184044 | JGI IMG/M metagenome (GOLD analysis project Ga0209337, IMG submission 184044) | Marine viral communities from the Pacific Ocean - LP-53 (SPAdes) (version 2) | ecosystem: Environmental > Aquatic > Marine > Oceanic | place: Pacific Ocean | collected 2010-02-08 | reverse complement strand
AGAACATTGAGATACCAGAGATTAAAATGCTACTCACCCGTGTAGGGGAAGGCAGTACTATCGTACTCAATGGTGACATACAACAATCTGACTTGAAGGGTACGTCTGGTCTAGCTAAGATCATACACCTCTCTAAGAAGTACATGCTAGATGCACCAGTAGTTGAGTTTGGTATTGATGACATTGTACGTAGTGGCATATGTGCTGAGTGGGTCAAGGTCTTTATGAAGGAAGGTCTGTGATGCCCTTTAAGTGTATAGAAAAGCAGAGAGCTTGGAAAAAAGTTTACCGTGAGGCTAATAAGGAAAAGATAGCTGCTTACGAAAAAACTTGGCGTGAAGCTAATAAGAAAAAGATAGCTGCTAGGAAAAAAGATTGGCAAGCAGGTAATAAGGAGAAGATAGCTGCTTACAATAAAGCTAATAAGGAAAACATAGATGCTAAAAACGCAAGGCGAAGAGCCTTAAAACGTAATCAAATACCTGTACACCTACGTGACTGCCCTCATGAGAAACAACGCTTAGTAAAGACATACAAGCTGCGTAACATCCTCAGCGAAGCCACAGGAGTACAACACCATGTAGATCATATGTGGCCTCTCAATGATGGTGGGCCACACTGGAGTGGTAACTTACAGGTTATACCTGCAGAGGAAAACCTTAGTAAACGTGCCTCTGTCTGTGAAGATACAAAGTCTACTATCATAAAGAGCCTCTACACGTTTGAGTCAGACAGAGCTATTTAAGAAGGTCTATAAAAGCAAAAGGGGCCGAATGGCCCCTCTTCTTTATGGTACAATGTAGAACATCGCATCTTCATTTGATCGCCTTTTAACTGAGGCTCTAAATAGAGCACCATCTTCAAAGTACTTTATCATAGCATTAGTAGAGTATACTAACCTACTTTCTTCTAAGTTCTCATCCCCTGCAAACTCAATAAACGCATCAGACTTAATCCACTCTAGTGCTTGGTTTATATCCATGTCCTCTTGTTCAAAGATAGGGTTGTATAGCTCTCTGCTATTCTCCCAACTCTTGTCTGCAAAAGCTGTTTCTTTAGGGGATAACGATCCAAACTCAGCCCTAACGTATGACTGAAAGTCCTTACGAACAGCTTCTTGGTTCTGTGGATTTGCAAATCTCTGCATCTGATCCTTAGCTGCTTCTTTGTAAATACTTTGTATACTCTTTGACATATCTAGTAAAGCTAGTTTCTTAGAGTTATCGTCATAGCTTTGATAGTCAGCGCTATCTATGAAACGTGCCATAGAATCAGCAAACCTACCTTGTGCATACTGCTGGAAGAAGAGTTCTAAAGTTCTGTTCTTCTCTGAGTAAGGGTTATAGATGTCCTTGAAAGCATCAATCTGTAATCGTGTAAGCTCACTTTGAAACTTATTCTTTCTTGGAGCGCCAGAGAAACCAGTAAGCTGCTTGTCTAATGGGTTTAGTATTCGTCTAGGTCCATCACCTGTAATGTCCATACTTATAGCATCATAGCGCAAGTCATTACTGTACATATCTTTTTCGTCATACCTCTGGAACGTAGTCCTAGTAGCAGTACTAGCAAACTCTAGGTATTTAATAATCCCATCAGGGTCTATGTTTGTATTAAACATTTCATTAAAGGTATTAGCCATAACATCTGTATTAAAGTCAGGCAACTGCCTAGTTACTCTTTGCATTAGCCCCATTGAGAAGTTCATCTCAGCCAATAGACCTGTAGTAACTGTCATACTAGGGTCTTCAATATTAGCAAGGTAAGCTGATCTAGGATCAAACTGACCATAGAAGTCCTTAAAGAAAGCCACTGGGTATGTTATAGGAGATGCTATATCAGCAAACGTTCTTTTTAATCCTTTAGTGTCGGTCCCTTCAAAGGCTCTAATAGCACTGTCTATTACCCCTGCGTTTGGTCTAAACTCTGTAGCTCCAAGTATACGCCCTAAGTCTTTATTAAATGCAGATAAACCTTTTGTGGGCATACCTTCGGACCATCTAGCAAAGTAGTCTATTACATATGCTTGTGCAGTAAGTGGCCCCATTGCAGATTGAGCATTATAAATGTTACCACTAGTAGGGTCTGTAACTTCAAACCACTCAGTGTTATCGTGTACCTTTTGCTTGTATACGTTATACAAACCGTACATACCCATAGCGCCTGTTAAAGTCTTAGCAAACTCTTTATCTGCTATAGACCTACCTGTAGCGGCTCTCCTGAGAACAGTGAGACCAGTGTAATCGCTTACAAACTTTGCCTGTGAAGCAAGGTACTTAGGAAAAGGTATAGCTAGAGTTAAACCATAGTTATGTATAGCTCTTACGATTGATCCAACTGCTTTGTTTTCTTTACTAGCACCCTTACCTCCAAAGTTACGCTGGAAAGTAAATGCCATAGCCTCATCAACAGCTTCTTGTATCATGTCATCTGAGAGCATAGAAGTATTACCTTTGCTCATCATGTCTAGTACATTGACACCCATATCTGCGTCACCTAACTCACGCAACTGCCTATTAATACTACCTGCTATTATACCTCTTTTAACTACACGGTCAGACATAGTGTTTAGTATGTTAGTTGCCACACCAATCTTGGATAGCCTATTATTTTTAACTAGAGCATTCTCTGCTATAGCTGCATCAAAGAATACCTTTGACATACGTTTAGGAGCAGACTCATTCAGCATAGATACTAAAGCCTCTGCTACTACAGCATCATTTGTAAGCATCTTTAAATTATCTACGCTTCCCTTAAAGGTGTTACTTGCACTAATACCTTCTCCACCTCTAACAGTTCTGACTATAGCTGTATTAATCTGATCAACTACATCAATACCTGCCATAGCTACAGAGAATATGTTGTTACGCATTGTAGTTGCTGGCTGAGAAGTCATAAACATACGTCTTGCATTCTCTGCATCTTTAAATGTTCTAATTACTATACCAGCTAACCCACCTCTCTCCTCTAAAACTTTAGATTCTAAGTCTGCTTTACTTAAAGGTGACATACCTTGCTGATACAGATTCTCTATTTTATCTGCATAAGTGGCGGCATTTGTTTTATTAATATCTCTACCAAACTTATCTCTGTTTCCTCTAGCAAGTCTTAATACTCTAGCAGCATCTGAGATCTCAGCAGCGTAAGCAGCACCTACTTCCTCCCTTGACAGACCATATTTTTTACGTATCCTATCTACTACTTCCATAGCTTTACCATCACCACCAGATATACTATCCGCTAGTACTTCTGTGATACGCTTACGAGGTGTTCCATCAGATGCTATTGTTACGCCTAGCTCTTCCGCAATCTCTAAGGCTGCTGAAGACAAGACTTGCAGTGTACCTATGTCCATGCCACCTATGATACCATCAGGTAAGTCTGTACTAAACACATCTTTCTTTACTTCATTACCAGCCTTAACTAAAGCAGGGTCAATAGCTCTTAACATTGTACTGGCTATATACTTCCTTAAAGCTTTTTGTTCAGGTGTACCATTTCTTTTACCTGCGTCTACCTTTTTAGCTAATTCAATAGCAGCAGTTCTCTTACCTGCTATAGCTTCTTCACCTTGAAATACAGCTTTTGTTACTACTTCAGATCTCTTAGCTTTAGCTAGTGCAGGTACACCATAAAAAACAGCACCAGTAACAGCACCAAGACCGCCTGATACAGCAGCCTGAGTTAAACTTATGTCTCGCTCTTCACCAATCTCTTTACCACCTATCTGACGTATACGTTGATTAGCTAAGTCAGCACCAGCAGCAACAGACCCTTCTGCAGCAGCAGTAATAAGAGAGCGCTTAAGTATACCTGCACCTGCTTTACGTAGAGTAGCAGCAGTGACAGATTTAGCACCTGCCTTGAATGCCTCAGTGCCAGCCTTTACTGCAAGTGCTCCAACACCGCCTGTGAACATACCTGCAGCAGCAGAAGCCAGAGTAGTAGGGGAAGAGAAGATAGCACCTGCATAGTCTTGTATAGCTTCACCACCTCTGTCAAACATACCTTCACCCTTAGCATTATCAAAGGCAAACATAAGTCTAGTGAAGGCTTCCTTTTCTTCCTTTGGAGTTTTATCATCTGCCATAAAGGAGTAATCTTTATACATAGTTCTTTCGTTCATGCTTTGATATCGCATGTGTTCCAGAACCTTATCAGTTAAATCAGATGCAGAAAAAGTATCTACATCCTCATCACTGTAGTTCAATCTGTCACTCTTAATAAAAGTAATAGCATCCTTAAGAAAGGAAGCATTAAAAGTAAGGTCAGACAACTTCTTGTCCTGCATGTTTTCGTTATTATAGTAATTTATATCTGTCATGTTACACCTTAATTATCGCTTCAGTAACGCACCTGGGTTCATTAGTGCTTTAGATAGTATATCTAGTATCTTTTTATCACTAGAAAATCCCTCTGGTATAAGATTGTTAGGGTCATTCCTATTTATCCACCCGTCTACCTGCTCTTTAATCTCAGGTAAGGTTGCGTCGTATGTCAAACCACTATTAATTAACCATTTAAATATAGGTGGACCTACTCTCTTAAGAGTATTCTTATGCTCAAAGGAAGTCTTAGCGTCATCATTAAAAGTTGTAATCTTAGCCGCCAAAGCTGATATACCCCCCGTTACTTTTTCTGTGATAGTAGAAGCTACGTCACTAAAGGTTTCAAGATCCTCTTGAAATGTTGTCTTTCTTCTAGTAGGTTTTACCTCTTCTGAGTTATCCTCTTCTACTTCATCCTCTTCTTCTTCATCTACTTCTATAATAACCTCTTCTTCTTTATTAAGCTCATTTATTGCTGTTGTACCTAGACCAGCAGCAAACAAGTCTTCATACTTCTTTTTACCTTCTTCTGTTAAACCATCATATATTTTTTGTGCTTCAGGGGTCCACATATCTTGTACTACTTGAGGTGCGCTATTAATAAAGTCAGGGACTTCACCTGTCTCTACTTCGTCTTCTTTTTCAACAGCAGCCTCTTCTGCACGTTTAGCAGCCTTATCAGCAGCCTCTTGTGCACGTTTAGCAGCCTCTTCTGCAGCAACTTTAAGTGCATCAACGTCAGCGCCAATACCAGCAGCTTTAAGTGCAGCTTTTGCATCATCAGAATCTTTTTGCGCAGCTTTTGCCTCATTAGCAGCTTTTTGCGCAGCTACAATATCAGTAGTAGTAGCTTCATTACCAGTAGTAGCTTCATTACCAGTAGTAGCTTCATTACCAGTAGTAGCTTCAGTATCAAGAGCAGCTTCTTTAGTATTACCTGTGTCTAAATCAAAGTCTTTATTTAGTAGGTTGTCAAAAACTTCTTGAGGTATTATACCATCAGAGGCTTCCCAAGCTTTCTTAATATAAGCCAAAGCCTGACCATCATTATTTACACGGTCTATTAATGTTTGTATTTGAGAAGCACCATCTGCTGTGTCAATGCTATCAAAGATACCATCAATAATATTCCTTCGCCCTGCAGAACCTACGAAGCCTAAGCCTAAGTCTCTACCACCTACTATAAGTTGCCTCTCTAGTTTAGCTAAGGCACGAGAGCCAGACATAGCTGATGATCTCTTAGCAGCCAATGCAGCAGCTTTTTCTGTAGCCCCAGACTTTTCTAATTGCATAACACTCATATTAAGTGCGCTAATAGTTTCATCCCCTTGGTCTATATTAGTAAGTCTTGTAGACAGTAAGCTCTGATACTTCCTCTGGGTTTGGTCACTTGAGTTTTGATCATAGTCTATATTATCAAACAGAACTTCACGCTCTCTCTTAATTCTATCATCTACGTCTTGACCTACACCTGTATAGCCTATAAGACTATTTACATCATAGCCCATAACCTGCATACCATCTAAGGCTTGCTCTGCTGAAAGCTTAGGGTTAGTTACAAAGAAGTTAGCCAACGTCTTGCGGAAGCTATTATCTGCACCCGACTCACTCTTAGGATTTACTTCATTCTGAAGGTTAGAGGTGTTCATACCAAGTATAGTTCTGACTGCGTTCTCTCTTGCATTAGGTCCATCAGGTAAGAAGTCTTTTGGTATACTGTAGGCACTCATAAACTCATTTTTAAATGTTGTTCTATTAAAGCCAGACTCTCCGAATAAGTTTCTCCTGTTAGCGGCTTCATTAATAATAGCCTCATAAGTCTTACTTATATCACCCTCTTGGGTTAGAGCTACAAACTCAGCATCTGTAATATTATACTCAGCCTTTAATCTATCTCCAATGTCCAATACACTTTTAAGCTGATTCTGTGCTTTTGCATAAGTAGAAACTTTACGCTTAGCTGAATCTATACTGGTATCAAGTAGCTGATCTCGCCTAGCGGATCTCTCATCAATACCTTCTTTAATTCCATTAGCAAAGGCGAGAGCAAAGGATGCTCCTCTTGACGGGGGTGGTGCATAAGCCATATGTAGTTATCCTCTTGCCATTAATCCTGAAGGAGCTTCTTGTACTGCTTTAGGCTCCTCCATAGGTATGTCTTCTTCTTGTGTGTTGTTCTCTAAAGATCCTTGAACTTCCTGCATGATCTTGTCACCCTCATCCATTTTAGCAGGGCTTACATTTAGTTTACTTGCAATCTTAGCAGCCATTACTCGCCTACTTCTTTCTTCTTTCTCAGCATCTTTATCTTTGTAATCTGTCATATCTAACTTGTAGTCTACTCCAACTACATCAGCAATAGATTTAATATGTGCAGCAATAAATGGCATTAAGATAAACTTAGTATCTACGCTGTGTTCACCTTCAGCAAAACCCATTGTAAGCATAGCACTAGCTACAGTATTAACTGGTACACCAACATCAAGCATATCAATTACGTTATCTATTACGTCCTCGTTTCCTAGCTTCTTCATGTACATCTCAAGAGCATCCATAGGGTCTGCATGTACTGGTGGTTTTTCCCAAGGGTAGTTTCCTGGTTCGTCTGTAAGAGATTGCCCTGGAATGGGTCCATCAAAGATTGATAATGACATTTATATATACCTTATTTAGTGAAGCCAGCGCCGAAGTAAAGACCGACTATTGCTGAAACTATGTGTGTGTCTAGTGGTGTTATTACAAAACCTCGTGCTGCTTGCCATTGTACTGTACCGTCACCACCAAACAGCCAGTTAAATAAACCGCCATGTATTTCAGTGTAGCCTACAATAACGCTAACATCAGGATACCATACAGCTACTAGCTTTGGCAAGACTATAATAGCAAATACTGAAGATAATGCTATGATCCTGCGTGTCCAAGCAAAGTGTACGTCAGTCTTGCCATGCTCTCTGGCTTGCTGCATACCGCTAATCATCATCTCTTGCTGCTTAGCTTTGTTCTTAGTGTTCTGACCCCAGATAGACATGACTGCGCCCAGTATAGTAGAGAAGAGCATAGTAATAAGTTCTAGGGGTAGTCCAAACATTAGTTGTTAGCTACCTTAGTTTCAGGTCTTGTTTTAGGACGCATAAAAGCCTTTAGATACTCAGTATAAGCGGGTTTACGCTCTGTAAGAATGTCATCCTTGCCTGGGTTTATAAGCTTTAGCATTTCATCAGGGGTCTTACCTTCAAAGCCTTTTATCTTTAAATATGCCTTTGTTGATCTACGAGATATAGATGCGTCTGTTGCTACAAGTTCTGGGTTTGCAACAAGATCAACTCCTATCATCTCACCTATCTGTTTATACATATCCCTACCTGTAATCTGTATAGGACCACGACCTCTATACTTAGCAAAAGGTAGATCCCCTACATTACCTAGTTTTTTATCCCTATAATGGTCATTATAACGAATATTAAATACTGCCTCTGCTTTATCTCTAGGAATAAAGCTATTCTTCTGTATGTTGGTAACAACATGCATAGGGAGAGGATTACCACGGTGGTCTAACTCTCTAGGATCAATACCTAGTGCTTTTAAGGTGTCTTCATTTATAGTTCCTGTTGTCTTAAGCCCTTTGTTTTTTTGATACTTTTTTAATGCATTCTTCGTTTTACGTCCAACCACACCATCAGCATCACCAACATTAAAACCTGCTTTATTTAACACTGTTTGCATATCTTTATTTACATCAATAGAACTTCTTTGTAGATATATTATATTACCATCCTTGTCTTTCTCCTTGGGGTAACCTAACACAGCATAAATGGCTTGATCATTTCTTTGTAGGCTGGCTGTTCTTTTTGCACCTGTGATTACGCCCTTAACACGATAGCGAAGGGCATCACCTAGAGCGCCTATCTGCTCAGTGCTATGTTTCATTCCCTCAAACTTAATAGTAGCAGCTAAAGCAGCCGCTGCTTGCGAATTGTTAGGGAACATAGTCCTTGCATACTCTTTAACTTGAAACTCGTTAGATGGGTAAAAGTCATCACCTTGATTGGGTGCATAACCTTCAGCACCACCTAAGTTACGTGTATCTCTACTCATAAGCCCATCACCTACATCAGAAACTTCTTCTACATCTTTTTCTGGTTTACCTAAGCTTCCATAACCTTCTGACCCGCCTAACTCACGAGTGTCACCCATAAGCCCGTCAACCTCAGGCTTTACTACTTTCCCAGCGGAGTCACTGACAATAGGAGTAGCATTAATACCAGGGATATTTGTAGAGTCCGTAACACTGTCATTTACTTCTCCATAAGATTCTGTAATAAGACTATCAATAAGTTTAGTAATCTCACTATCTTTATCCACTTCTGGTGTGTAGGAAGCCGTTTCTAAATTATCACTAATAGTACTAGCTTCAGCAGGTGCAGTATAGGAAGCTAAAACAGCGTTTCTCCCCTCTGCAACCTCTTCCATAGCAAGCATACGGCGGTTATTAAGTGCATCATGATAGGATGCTACAAAGTCATCAACATCTGTATTAGAGTTTGAGTCAGACATAATACCATTAACACCTCCTTTACTTGCATCTCTTTTCTCTTGAAAGGATTGCAGTAGTTTTAGTGGGTCAGTAGTACTGGGTGGTGTATTAAAAATAGACATTATGTAAGTCCTTTAAGTCTTTTATCCAATAGGTAAAGCTGCTATAACTTAGGTAAAGCTGCTATAACTGCTGGAACCACCGCTGCCATTAGCGTACCAGCGGCTGCACCTTCAGCAGCAGCAGTAGCAGCCTCTGCTCTTATGATTTCTACAGTTATTTGATGTTCTTTTTCTAACTTGCTCTCTGATGCAAGGTGAGCATACGAAGCAGTATCTCTCTCTTGCTGCATTGTAGCAGCGTATGAAGCTGCAGCTTGCTCATTAGCAGCCATTGCAGCAACTCTGTTCATCTCATTCTGCGCTGCTGTCTCTTGTGTTACTACAGCTTGATCCCATACAGCATTAGACTGCTCAATTACAAGAGCATTCTGTGTGTTAAACTGATCTCTTGCATTAGACTGAGCAGTGTTAAACTGAGCAAGAGCATTAGTTTCACCAGTATTAAACTGAGCCATAGCATCTGTTTGACTTCTGTTAAACGTATCAATCTGAGTTTGTATATTACTAAAGAACATATCTACTTGATTGTCACTAGATGCATTAAACTGTCTTCCTGCATTAATAGCAGCAGTATCAGAAAGTAAAGCATTAGTTACACTTTGAGCTTTAAACATAGCTACTTGTTGCTGGTTGTCTAAGCCTCGCATGTCAAACTGCAAGAAAGCCGTAGCCTTATCTACATTAGCTTTTTGTAGGTTAGATAAATTAGTTAAGTCTAGCTGGCTCATTGCTGCAGCATCTGCCATAATTTTAGCATTCTTAGCAGTCAAGTTAGTTATATCTACAGTCTGAGCCATTCTAGCATTCTCTAATGCTACCTGCTGCTCAGCAGAGAAGTTTATGTTAGCAACATCAGCTATACGTGCAGCGTTTTGTACACGTACTTGGAATGCTTGATCAAACTCCATGCCTAAGAACTTAGCACGTTGCTCTGCGTTAAACATAGCAGCTTGTTGTCTGCGAGATAAGTTTTGTGCTTCAAATGATGCTACCGTCTGTGCATCTTGCATAGCAATAGGTAGTGCTGATTCCATAGCAGCTTGTATTATAGCTTGTCCAGCCATGCTAGATGCAGCTAAGCCTCGTGCAGCCATAGTAGCTGTAGCCGCCCTCATAGCACCAGCAGCCCATGCAGGAGGATTACCACCCTCAAAGTCTTCCATAAGGCTAGTTAGTTGTCCTTGTACTGTTGCATCTGTAGATGGTACACCAGTAGCAGCAGTAAAGTTAGTCTCTGCTTTAGCTCTATCGAAGTCTACTGTAGGGCCAGATATAAGTTGATCTGGTGTAGCTTCAAGCTTATCAGGTGCTTGTACTCGCTGAGCATTCTCTATCTGCTCTACGGTGAGACCTAGCTGAGCTAGT
>Ga0209337_1003946_pt1 | contig 10351 bp, 7 predicted proteins | sample LinPmetageLP53_FD_184044 | JGI IMG/M metagenome (GOLD analysis project Ga0209337, IMG submission 184044) | Marine viral communities from the Pacific Ocean - LP-53 (SPAdes) (version 2) | ecosystem: Environmental > Aquatic > Marine > Oceanic | place: Pacific Ocean | collected 2010-02-08 | reverse complement strand
CTGTGTCCTCGACTCCAACTGCCAATACTGGAGCCGATCTTACACAAGCTTCGCCGTCAACGCTCTCATACGTCACTCCAACTGAGTTTGTGGAGCTTCCTTCTCGTGGTAAGTTTTATTCACCGGACCATCCCCTTCATGGAGAGGAGACAATTGAACTCCGTTACATGACGGCAAAGGACGAGGACATTTTAACTTCTCGCGCCCTTCTTAAGAACGGGCTGGCTATTGATCGCCTGTTAGAGGGTCTTGTTACTAATAAAGAAATTAATCCAAATAATCTTTTGATCGGAGATAAAAATGCTCTGCTCGTCGCCGCAAGGATTTCTGGCTATGGCGAGGATTATACTGTTGCAGTCAATTGTCCTTCTTGTAACGCGAATAACGAACATAATTTTGACTTATCAGAACTTTCTTTAAACCACGGTGTCCAACCAGATGAAGACAACAACAGCGGTGTAACCCAAACAGATAGAGGAACTTTTGTTGCGAAGCTTCCAAGAAGTAGTTATTCTGTCGAGTTCAGATTGTTGACAGGTGACGATGAAAATTATCTAGCAAAATCAGAAGCACAGCTTGCTAAACACAATCTTCCAGATGCTTCAGCGACTACTCTTCTTAAGAGGTTGTCTGTCTCTGTAAATGGCGTAACCGATGTTGGAGAGATTAATAACTTTATTGATAGTATGCCTGCTCAAGATGCTCGCCACCTTCGGGCTTGTGTTCAAATTGTAACTCCAAACGTTGATATGACACAGGACATTGAATGTTCCTCATGCGGTATTGTAACTGAAATGGAGGTGCCGTTTACTTCGGAGTTTTTTTGGCCTCAATAGTGAGTATATGGCAAACGTTTATGAACAATTCTTTTACCTTCAGTTTCACGGAGGTTGGAGCTTTATCGAGGCTTACAACCTACCTGTACAGCTAAGAAACTGGTTTGTGCGGCGACTATCAAAGCATTTTGAAGACGAACGACAGGCAATAGATAATGAGCGAAAAAAGAAACGATAAACTAGGTTAACAAAAACGGGCATTTATTGCCCGTTTCTTTTTTTATAAAACTACTTATTAGAGATAAGTATACTTGGAGGTACATAACATGCAAGAATCAAACGACTTGGTTCCAATTGAAATCAACTTAAATGTAAGCAAACAAGGTCTTCTCAATGAAAGCTGGCTTGCTATGTTTGGTGGTGCTGTCGAGACGATCTTGGGTGCTATGTTTGGTGGTAAATCTGTTCCTGTTAATGTTTCAGGCACACCGAAACAAGTAAAATCATTTAACACGGCACTTGGTTCTGAAGCACGATACCTGAAGGCTATGAAGCGTCACGGGTTACAAGATCCAAAAGTTCTAAGCGATAAAACAAAGCTTGATCGAGCAGTTAGAAACTTTGAGCGAGAAACAGGCATTGCTTGGCCATTTAAATAGGAGGACTATGAATGGCTAAAGGAAAAGGCGAGAAAATACTTCTGGATCAATTGGAGGCTCTGAAGAAGCAGTTTGCTGATACAAGTGCTTTAGAAAAATATCAATCCGTAATCGAAGGCATTGAAAAGGCAATCAGTGATCTCAAACCCGCGCAAGCCATCTACGGTACTGAAGAGTTAACAAAGAAAATGGCTGAACTTGCTGAGGGACTACAGAAAACCTTGCAGCCAACTGAAGCATTTGACAAAGCACTTCAGAGAAGCATAAAAACTTTAACAGGTGTTACTGATGCTTCAGATACTCTTGTGGGTTCTTTTGCCAAGATGGCAAAGGGTCAAAAAACCCTTGGCGGTGTTTTTGACGAAGTTAAGAAAAGTCTTGATAAAGCAACATCAGGTCAAAAAATTGGTGTTTCTGTAGCTCAAAAACTTCTGGAAGGAACACTAGCGCTCGCAAAGGCGAATGATACAGCAATGGCTTCCTTCAATGGTGCCACAGGTGCCGGAGGTCGTTATAATAAGCAGATAATTGAATTAGAAAAAGAAAATAGAAGATTTGGTATTGGTGCCGCAGAATCCGCCGCCTCTCTCCAAACTTTGATTGGAGGTCTTTCAGGCTTCGGGCTAATGGCTAAAGACACCCAATCTGCATTAGCAGATGAAGTCTCTGAGTTACAAAAATTAGGGGCTGCTGGTGCAGACACCACTGGCGTCTTTCAAAGCGCAACAAAAACATTCGGAATGACCACAGGTGCTGCCGAGGGTTTGACCCAACAGGCAGAAACCTTAGCTCAACAGCTTGGTATCTCTGTAGGTCAAGCAGTCGGCGATTTAAACAGGGCGATGCCACAACTTGCAGTATTGTCAGGCGACGAAGTTTCAGGCGCATTCAAAAGATTATCAGAACAAGCAATAGAAACAGGATTATCTATTGACCAACTAACAAGTATTGCCGATAAATTTATGACATTTGAATCAGCAAGTAAAGCAGCGGGAAATCTTAACGCTGTTCTCGGCACACAAATGTTTGATACAATGGGACTGCTTGAGGCTCAACTCGAAGGACCGCAAGCTTTCATTGACAAACTTAGAACAGACCTTCAAGCATCTGTTGGAGATTTTGATTCACTAACGGTCTTCCAGAAACAATCAATCGCGAATGCTTCTGGAATGTCCGTTATTGAAGTAAGAAACTTAATGAATGCCAAGGCACTGTCAGGGGAAGAGAAAAAGCAAGCAAAGTCAAGAGAAGACAATCTCAAAGCAACAATGGATTTAATGGCTGAGCTTAAAGCAGTTGGAGCAGAATTAACTGTTGCATTCTCGCCTGTTATCAAAGGACTTAAAATTGTTCTCAGTTCTATAGCAACAATGCTTGGAAAATTCAGAGAATTGGGAGAAACATTAGGAGGAGGAATAGGAGGAGGACTTGGAACACTCGCTGGTGCCGGTACCTTAGCTGTGGGTGGAAAACTCGCCGCTAAAGGTGCTTCCAAACTACTCGGCTTGGGCGGAAAGCTTGGTAGCTCCACAGCTAACCCAATGTTTGTACAAGATGTGAACGACCCTACAAAACCCGACGGCGATTCGACTAAAAACAAACTTCTGAAGTCAATTGGTGATCGGCTCAAAAAAACTAAACTTGGGCAAAAGGTGACCAGTGAATTGGGCATCGCTAAAGACACGATCAAAGGTCTTGTGCCCAAAGGAGGGTTCCTCGGAGGACTTAAGGGAATGTTCACGGGCGCAGCTAAGAGATTTGGTCCAAAATCACTTGTAAAACTCGGAGGAAGACTTGTTCCAGGGCTTGGTACAGCAATGTTGGCTCATGACGCGATGCAACTCGGAAGAAGATTTCTCAATAAAGGATCAGACAGCACAGACGGCAACCCATATGTAGTTGGCGATGATCCGGGCAACCCCCGCGCAAAACCAGAGCTTGTCGTGCCACCACCCGGATCTGCTGTTATAAACAATTCAATATTGAAAGCCGCCGTTCGACAAAACACAGGCGGTCAATCAAATCAGGAAGTTCTTACCGCTATAAAAGCTTTGGCTGATCGCAAGATCGAAGTAACGAATAATGTGCAACCAGTTATGCTTAAGCGAACCTTCGAAGATGGACTCACCGACTCCACCGGAGCCCCTCGGGGCACATTAAGAGGTTAAATGACTACACCATATTCAAGACCTATCTATATTGATGCTGTTGGTGTCGGCGGCTTTGCTGCCGCAAGAGAATATATCCTTACCTTTACTCACATTGAAACGGGTCATTCTGTTTCTTTTCCCGCTGCCATTCAAAATTTTAGTGATACTCACACTGCCGAAATAAGTGATAAAGTATTTGCCGATAGGATGGATCCATTAATTTCACAAGCTTCCACCGGCAGAAAGATCAGTTTAGCATTTAAAGTTCTTAACGCTTCTGTGGAAGAAGCAAGGCATAATGAGCAAAGCATTAATATGTTGATACAGATGATGTATCCAAAATTGCGAAATAACGGTAAGGCTTCAACAGGGTCTTTTATAAAGATTAGCGGATTTAATATGCTTAAGGATAGCCCAACTGAAAAAAGTGCTATATGTTTAGTTAATAAAATAAATTATAGCTTAAATATCGATGAAGGATTTATCACTCCCAACACCGAAGAGTGCCACCCTGTTTCTATAACAATTGATATTAGTGCTGAAGCAATTCTTCCAGATGTTCCCAAAGGCAGCCCTTCTCCAATTCCAACCAACTACCCAAGCTATTGATAGGTAAAAAATGAGTTATCAATTTTCAGATGTTAAAACCCTTGGAGACAAAAGTTATTTTGGATTATCTATTAGTAATACAGAAGGGAAGTTCGCGCCATTCTCAAGATATGTATTTTTAACAGATTATGCTGAAGACTTTGAAGCAGTGTGGTCAATAGAACCAGGCGGCAATGGTCGCATAGACAAAGACTATAGTTATGTTAGTACAAATAGAAAAGCAAATCTATCATTTAAACTACCTGCTAGAAATGTAGCGGAAGCCAAAGAAAACTTAGATTTTTGTTCAAAACTAGCCAAGACTGTTTACGGAAGCTATTCAAGAGAGGACGAATTAACTATTTTTGGAAATAGTAGGTATCGCTATGATGGTGCTAATGTGACAAATAAAGTTAAATTTGGAAACCTTATACGAAACGAGTTTTGTTTTTTTACAGATTTTTCCTTTACTCCAAATATGGATGCCGGTGTGTTTGAATACAGTGGACAAGAAATTGGCTTAGTTGGACCGAATGGAGGTCCGCCAAGAACAGTCGGGCAAACACAGACATCACATTTCTCAAATGACAAGGGACCAGATGGATTGATATCCGAAACCGGCTATGTTTACCACGACAATAAAGGCGAGGTTTACCCAAGAGAAGTAAGTGTTACTATTTCTGTTATTATTTTACACAATTATCCGCTTGGCTTCGGTGGACCTCGCCGCCCAGGAAAGCCACTTAAGTGGGCAGAGAACAAAAACAGAGATTGGCCACACGGCACAGGTCCAGCTTATCCTGTTCCATCATATATGGGATCAAATCCTGTCCCTCCTCCACCTGGCGGAGCCCGCCGGGATGAAGCTGAAGGCGTTGAGATAGATGGTAGAAGATATATGGTTGATGGAAATGGAAATATAACTATTGATGACTAAGAGAACATATTAAATAAAATAAAATTTATAACTATTTATAAGGTAGCACAATGGCATATATCGATACAAAAAGAAGACGAAAAAGATTTATATTTACAAACGATAAAGGTTTGTATGAGGATATCTTACGCCGTAAAAAAATAAGAAACATAAGACAATTCTCTACATTAAGCCTTTCAAGTCTAAGAAATCTCAGATCAACAAATAACATAAACGAAGTAACTCATATTTGGAAAACAGGCGATAGATATTACAAATTGGCAAATCAATATTATGGAAGACCAGAATTGTGGTGGGTAATTGCACTCTATAATCAAAAACCAACAGAAGGTCATATAAGATTGGGGAATGTGTTAAGAATTCCAATGCCTATTGAACTTGTGCTTTATTATCTATAATGGGGAAAGAATATGGGCTTTGACATAGCAGACTATAAAATACAGGGTTATCTCCTTGCAAATGCAGAGGATCTAATCATGTACGCAGGTAGAACCCACCAACTCACGAACAATCCACAGCCTGTTATTACAAAAAAAGCCATATCTCCAGGTAACCAAACCACTTTTGATACTCAGAGCGATCTTTTCAACGCCTTTTCAAATTTAAATCAAGTTGATTTTATTGCAGATCTCCCTGGCAAGGCTCGCTCCATAAAACTGCGACCAAATGTTAAAATATTTAAAACCTTAAGAGGCACGGAAGGAAGAGAAGCTGACTTAGAATTAGGAGACAGGCTCTCCACTACGGACGGAGACGAGGTATTTGAGGCGTATGGCACCGCCAACGGTGCGTCGGTGAGTGATGTGGAAATTGTCCGCCTTGGAGGAAACCCAGCAGAGATTGATACAAACATAAAAGTTACCATTAGATTACATGCCACAAGTTTAGGGCAGTTCTTTGAGATACGGAAACCCACCCCCTTGCTTAATTTTGATGGAGACATTGCTGACTTAGGTGAGAAATTTGTCCGCACAGCCAACAAAGGTGTCTCTTGGATTGACTTATTAAAGATAAATTTAGTAGAAGGAAGTTCGGAAGACGATCTTACTAACTTTGTAAACACTGACGCCTCATACCGAGCCGAAACCATCGCCCAAGTAAAAGCATCAGCGGGCGGCGACATTGGCGAACCACAACAAAGAATAAAACTTGAATTGCAATATGGAGAAATTGATGATATAAAAGGCTATTCAATAGACGATGTTAATAAAATTAAAGCTCTTGTTGCATCTCAAAGAGAAGTGTTTTATCTATCTTTAACACAACACGAGATTACCTTCAATGAGGACAAATCCGCTGATATTGAGATAAGTTATATAGGCTCCGGCGGCGCAAATGTAATATCTAGACAAAATGATATTTTGTTCGATCCCTTCCTATATGAAAAAGAGTTACAAATCAACGATTATATCTCGCAAATGAACAAAGAAGCGGATTACAGTACCACAACCGAAACTAGAAAAAACAAGTTGTTTGAACAGGTATCAACGTTGGAAACCACAAAAGCCGCAATGAAGAAATCACAAGCTATGCTTTTAATGAATGGGCTATATGGACCTGCTAATCTTTTTTTACTGGGTCAGAAGAACATCCAGAAAACTGCCGGTACTGGCGGCTTGGATGATAAACAACTGAAATCAAGAGTTTATGTTCATCCAATAATGGGGAAGGATTTGGCAGCAGGCGCAATTTCTGGAAGGTTATCCATCATGACGGGTCGGAATAGCCCCATCGTGGGAAATTATTATACTTATTTGAGAGGAGATTCCGACCGTTTGAAAGACGAGTTGGAATACCAGAAATCGGATACCCAAGAAGAGGTTGACAATTCTATACCCAATGCCTATCGTTATGTAAGTAAAGGAGGGAAAGAAGGGCTCGTGTCGCAATTTGTGTTCTTGGGAGATATATTTGAAGTAGCACTGGAAGTTCTTGCCAGTAATAACAGGTTTTCAACCGATGAAAGTTTTAGAGCAAAGTACTTTAGGGTGTCCCCTGACATAGTGCGAGAAACCGTCGAGGGAAGTTCCGCTCAAAATGAAGAACTCATCGACGCCTACATCGTCACCAACGACGGGGTAAAAGTACCCAAAGAATTTGCCGAACAACTAAAGGAAGGAGTTCCAGATCCAACCATTTACGAGGGTATGTTTGTAAAGCCTTTTTATTGGGATGATGTCAACGGCAGGGCGAAACTAAGCCGGACCAGGGCACCTGCAACAAAACGCCTCAGAAGGGTTTATCAAGAATACGGAGAATTGCTATGCTCAGATATCGTATATCAGAGCCCCGCAGATGCCAACGTAGATATTAAAATTAATTTGGCAGATCTGCCAATTTCTTTATATAGATATAAACAATGGTTTATAAATAAGATACTCGCACCAAGAAGAACGACTTTGTTTCTTAAAGATTTTCTACAATTATTAATAACTGATTTAGTTGCAAAAGTTCTATCTGAGAAATATAATCCAAACGATACCTCGAATCGAGAACCACCAGAATTATTAATTAACAGGTTCAGCGTTGTTGCTGAAGAAGCTAATTTTTTAGATCAGCTTCGACGGACGCCCCAGGCGGCTTATAATTCTAGAACCGTTGATAATATTAAAGATGCGTTCAAGCTATCAGATAACTCTTCTCTTAAGACAAAACAATTAACCTTGTTTTCTCAGTCACCCGTGGTAGTCAGCAAACCGCCGCAAGGTCAATCTCGCAGAGAAGCAGACAGAAAAAAGAACATACCTCACATTTTCTTTAGTGATGCCAACAATGGAATACTTAAAGAACTCAACTTCCAGAGAGAAGATATGCCCGGTTTAAGGGAAGCAAGGCTTTTTGAAGGTTCTGATTTTAGCGGTCCCGGCATCATTCCAGAAAAATATAATTCTACTTTAGCGCTTATCGGCACAAGCGCCTTTAAACCCGGCTCTATTTTTTATATAGATCCTGAGCCTCTAGTCTTAGGATACACAAAAGATAAGGGATCACCTGCTCGAATGCTGGGATTAGGCGGATATTATTTGGTGATCCGGGTAACTCACATTGTGAACTTACAAGGTAAAGCAACTTGGCAAACGAACTTGGATACTCAGTGGCAAAGTTTTGGCGATGAAGATCCACTAAGAAGGAAAAAATCAAGCAATACCAAGCCTACATCAATTAAGAAAAGACTGGAGCTTGCGGTTAATTTAGGGGATCCCTCGGTTCGGAAAGACGCGGAAGCGGATCTTGAGCGAGAGTATGCCATTCAGCAAAGGACACCTTTAGTCCCGTAGAAGTAATTAAATGACTAAAAAACTATTAAATCGTAGAACCAGCAGAGGCTCAAGACAAATCTTTGATCTTAGAAAATTATATTTATCTGAGATTGTGCCCACTTCTGAATATAACAATTTCTTTGATTCTTCTGTGACCCGCTTCTATGGAAAGGTTGACATGGAGGCAAATATTATTTACCCATCTGAAAAGTTCTTAGTGACGCTCCCAAATCCAAACAAGAAAGCTCCCCAAACTTATTATGCTTTAAATTTTGTTGCCAAAGCTTTTTCAGATTTTAGAGAATATTATCTTAAGGGTATCAACACAGGAATTGTCAAGCAAAGCCCCGATGCTCTGGAAATTATTGAGCCAATTAAAGGCTGGGAAAGTATGCATCAATTATATGCGAGTAATATTGATGATCTTTACTCGGTTCTTATTAATAACTATTTACAACGCCCAAGATCCTCTACAGGGTTGGAAAACTCTTATCCAAAAGATTTTGATCATTTTATGAAGTCAATTAACCATCTGTTAAAATCAAGAGGTGGGGCTATGAAACTTAGCCGCTCTTCTTTTATTCTTTCCATAAGATGCCCCATTTCAACCAGCGGGCTTGCAATTGAAATAGGTCCAAATATTGACTATGCAAACGATAAAAAGAAAGCTAAAAATTTGTATGAAAATCCAAATTTTGATTTCTATATGAATACTCTTAGCAAGTTTGGGTTTATGGCAGATGTTGACTACCCCGGTAGAATAGTTGCCGACCTTGCCTCGCCTGCAATGCAGAGTTATATGGAGGAATTTGGATTAACGCTTGACAATCTGTTCGAAACATATTATTATAAAGCTGGAGAATATGATTATGACCTGATCAGGATTTATCTTTCTCAATTTTATAACAGTTATGTTACAGATTATCCTATTAAATCTATAGTTAAAAAGTCCGGCGCGATACCTTCACATAAATATTCTATTCAGGCATCGAACTATAGGACAAGTGATAAGCCAATTCCAACCGCAGGGTTAAAAATTATTTGTGAGAAAACAACACGAGAGATTATACAAAGGCAGAAGCTTTCAGAACATGACAAAGAAACAAAATACACAGATAGCTATTGGCTCACAACTTATGCTCAAATGCTTAACTACGAACTTAAAAGCCCTCTCGAACAACACAACTTAAACAAAGTTGTAAAAAATTCACAAGACTTGAAAAAAAATGTTGACATTGAAGCCGCGACCAGTTATATTAATGGAGTGTTTAAAATGTTTAGATATCCAGTCAATATTATTTCACACAAAAGCACCCCCAATGTTCAGCAAAGCTCTGCAACTACTACAACTACCGCAACTACTACAACTACTACAACTACCGAAACTACCACAAGCACTGCTACGACCACTTCTGGTGGCTCCTCTGGCGGATATTAAGAGTGATGATTGTTAGTCCAAACATTAGACGATAAAAAGCATTGTGCTGGCATATATCATGACGGCAAACTTATCTATGACTGCGAAGAATTTGACTTTGACTCTGTATCTGCGACTTGGAACTATAACCCTGCTTTTTCTCAAAAAGACGCTCTCATAGCCTCTCTGTTCGTTGAGGGTAAATCACTAAATGAAGTTTGCCCTGATTTTCTTAGACACCGATGGGAGGCAATTAACAGCCGCCTAAGAGCCTTTCATAAGTCATTTTCCACCGCCAAAGTAAGCATGGACATTCACTGCTTTTTTGACCTTGTACCTCAACGATTCTTGCTTGAATATTGCGAAGTAAAAAACAAGATTACAGACCATATTGTCAAAACATATAAGAAGCCAGCCAACTATAGTTTTATGAGAAGCTTGGCAGAATTTACATATGATGTTCGCCAGAATAGTCTTAATTTGGATTATTCGGAGATCGCAAGAAATAGCCACCAGTTGAAGACCCGCAATTTTATTAAAAAATCTAAACACATCAAGCCTTAT
>Ga0209337_1003945_pt1 | contig 10353 bp, 10 predicted proteins | sample LinPmetageLP53_FD_184044 | JGI IMG/M metagenome (GOLD analysis project Ga0209337, IMG submission 184044) | Marine viral communities from the Pacific Ocean - LP-53 (SPAdes) (version 2) | ecosystem: Environmental > Aquatic > Marine > Oceanic | place: Pacific Ocean | collected 2010-02-08 | reverse complement strand
GAATGTATTCTCACCAACTGCACGAACCATTTGTAATGGAACATATGGACAGTAGAACACACCAGCATCGTAAGGTGAAGTACCTTTATAACCCACAACAAAGTACTGTTTTGCAGCAGCGTTTGCCATATATGGGTCAATGTACACTTTATAACGACCATTCAATGTACCAGCAAAAGTGTTACCAGCGTCATCGACATTTAAGTTGTTATTAAGAGCAGGAGCGTAATCCAACACACCAGCCATTTGAAGTGCAGATGCGATATCTGATGAACAGATAAGGATGTTACCTTTTCCTCTACGAGTTTGTTGAGCGATTACGTTAGCATCTCTCTCAACTTGGAACATAAGACCCTTAAACTTCTCAACAGACCAACGACCGTTTGAGTCGGTGTCCATATCGAAGATACCAGTGTTAGTAGTATCAGTCTGAGCACCTGGCTTTGCAGCCTTGTAGATAGACCTTACAACTTCACGGTTGATTTCGTTAAGGATTTCGGAAGACAGAATGTTTGACAATTCTGTTTCTGCGTCAAGACCGTGAATTGCTTTAAGGTCTTGTGCAAGTTCCATAGTGTATTCTGCTTTAAGAGCACGTGTATTTGCAGTAACAGTCGCTTTTTCAATGGTAAATGCCATTTGAGCAAAAGCGTTGTTTGCGGAGTCACCTTGTGCTTCCATGTTAGCAGTAGTATCACCTGTACCAGATGTGAACGCACCAGGCGAACCATCGTTAAGTACGGCAGGGTTAGTACCGGCATGAGTACCAGCACCAGAGAAATCTGTATCAGCTTCACCAAATAGTGTTTCCGCACCACTAGCGTTGTTGATTCTTGATTTCATTGCAAAGATAAGTCCAGTTGGCCCAGTCATTGGTTGAACTGCACAAATATCATATGCGATTAGGTTAGGCATAGCACGTCTAACTAGGGAAATCAAAATTGGATCCCAGTTTGATGTACCAGCAGTATTGTTAGAAGGTGCAGCTTCCGAAAGGAATGAAGCATCTTCTCTTAGTGCTTTTTCTTGGTTTTCCAAGATAACAGAAGTGACGGCACGCTTATAGTTATCAGCAATCTCAGGCAAATCTGGGTGCTGAAGGACTGGCTGCCACTTTTCTTGTAAGTTTTCTGAATTGAACATTTTCGTTCTCTCCTATGTTTTATATAAGTTATTTATAGTTTGTTACTTTTTCACAATATTAAAAGCTTCCGCCCCGTAGGGTTTCGACTTCTGGATAGCGGACATATACGCAGCCATAGCGCCACTAACGTCAACTTCTTGATTTTCAGTTGCAACTTCTTCCTCAAGGGATTGGGTAGCAACAGCTTTCGGAAAATAATTTTCCTTCAAGGTGTTAAGTTTTGAAGTGAAATCTTCTTCACCTGTAAACTCAACATCTTCAACTAATCCCTCAAACTTTTCCTTTTCAGTCACAGCGAGGTCTGTTGAAACTTTTGCGATAACCTGTTCACGAACAAGTGAAGATTTCTCTTTGTTCATTGCAGTCATCTTTTCGATTGTTTCATTAAGTTTTAACTCAAGGTCATCAATCTTTTGAGCTTGACCCTCAAGGATATCATACTTCTCATCTGGAACATCAATGTAGTGTTCTTCAAAGAGTGCTTTCAATCCTGTGATAAAGTCTTCTGCAATTTCACCTTTTAACCCTCTATCAATAGCGAGTTCGTTCTCTTGCATCCACTCTTTAACAACATAGTCAAGATATGAATCGACTTTTTCAGTCAGTTCGTTCTTAAAAGTTTCTACTTCTTCTGCAACTTCATGTGTCTTCTCTACGTCAAGTCTTTCGACTTCACTACGGAGTTTCGACTTTACAGCAGCTTCAAAGATTGTAGTTGCTTTTGCGGTAAACTCTTCTGAAAGGTTTTCACCTTCAACCAAAGCGTTTACATCTTCTGATACGTCAATGGAATCAATGTCAAGAGCTTCTTTCTTAACACTTTCATCACTACCATATGAGCTAGTCATAACGGAAGCGGTTAGTTTTTCCATATCACCTTTTTTCATAGACTTCATGGCTTTGATGACAACATCTTCCATGCCCTTTTTAGTTTTAGGCATATCCATTTTTGGTTCATCGTCCATTTCATCCATTTTTTCTTCTTCATCATCCGAGTCTTTTTCGTCCTCATCTGAATCATCTTCTTCTTTGAGTTTTTGGGGTGCTTCGTCACCTTTTACGGCAGTAGGGATAGAAGTATCTTTCTTGATTTTCTTTGCAGCATCCGGCCCAGATTTCTCATCACCTTTTACCACAGGAGCGCCAAGGTCTTCTACATCACCTTCTACCTTAGAACCTTTTTCACTAGCAACCGCACCCTTTTTAGGTGCATCAGCAGTTTCTTCTAGTTCCGCAGTAACTTCTGCTTCCAAATCCTCAATTGTCTTATCTAGTTCTGACATTTGGGAGTTCTCCTTAATGTTAATCTCATTATACTATATTTATACAATTACAGTTTTTTGAGAAATTTTGCGAAGGCCAATGCATGGATATTCGCATTTCTTGAACGAATGCCTCGTTCAATTTCTTCTTGTATCTCCGCAACGTCTACTTCTTTTAGTAGACCATTGTTCCAAATCCATTCTTTACCTTCCATAATACCTTCAACGAAGGCTTGGGGTGCAGATGGGTCTGCAACAATATCGGCAGCGGTTGCAAGATAGAAATCCTTGTTTACATAGTTTGCACCATTCTTCTGTTGCAAACTACCCATGCCTCTTGAAGAGACTGCGAGTTTACCACCATCGTCCATAATGTTTGATACAATATTACCCATTGGTGTTGTCATTATTTTTGCTTCACCAATAAAGTTCTTTCCATCTCTTACTAGAGATGTAACCATGTGCGATACTCTTTCCAGATTGACCGTTGGGCCTTCTGGGTGTCCAAGTTCTCCATATCCACGATTTTCGTTAATGAATTCCTTGTTGTATCTATTTACTTCTTTTTCTAAAACCTCAACAGGATATACTCTACCATTGCGGTTCTTGATATCTCCCTGTAAGAAGATACCTTTAATTTTGTAGTTCTTTTTACCCTTTTCGTCTTCTTCCGAAAGGTATTGAACGTCTTGAATTTGTTCTGAAATTAATTTCATTTCAATTCCCCTTTACGGTTGACTACCAACTGCTGTACAACTCATAGCTGCAGAACAAGCAATAGTATCACTTGGTCTTTTGTCTATAAGAATTACTGAGCCTGCGGTTAATACCACTGTTCCAGCATATGTTTTTGTTGCAGTAATCGAATGGTTTTGTGATGGGCCATCTGTTAAAGTTAATACTACGTTATTTTGTGCATTTGTAAATGAAGTTGCAAGACTAACTGTATTTGCATCTACTACCTTTACAAAGAACAGACCATCATCTGTTAACTCAGCAATCTTAGTTCCACCACCATCAGAATATATAACTTCATCCCCTGTAGTAAAACCATGACTTGAAATTGTAATTGCAGCAGCATCAACAGCAGATTGTGCATTAAATGTACCAGTTGCAGCGGCAATAGTGACTGTTCCAGCGTTAGTTGCACCAATCCTAATTCTTGTTGCTCTGCTTAATGTAACTGCTGAGGTTACATTAGTCGCACTTCCTTTTAAAATCATCTTTACATTCCTAACATTTCTCTCTCAAAGTAGTTCAATAAGTCTTTTTCTTTTACTCTGAACTTCTTTGCGGAGTCTTTTATAGTTTTCTCAAAAGTATTTAGGAAATCTGAAGGTTTAGAGTCCATAACCGTAAATATACTATCAACCGCCTCTTTCATTTTAGGAGACAGTTTCTTATATTCTTTTGATTTTTTGTGTTCATCACTCTCTGGTAGTGAATAAACTAGTTCATCAAACTTCTTCATCTTCCGTTTTCTCTACTTCTGGAACGTGTTGCGATACCATAGTACCAGCAACTTCTTGTCTTCTTGTTTCAAGACCGACACTCATCTTTTGAGAGATTGCGTTCTTGAATTCGTTTTCTGCTTTTAGGTTATCCCCATTAGCAAGTGCATCAATTATTTCTTTACTCATAACATTTTACCTTTTGGTTTATGTGACATTTGCATATCATCATCATCTTCTCCACCACCTTCTTCTTCAATTTCATTTTCAATCTCAGCAATTTCTTCTTCAGTTTGATGAAGAATATGTTTTCTTACCCAAGATTTTGAAAAGAAGTTTCCGACATAAGGTTCAACTTGACCCAACATATCAATACGTTCTCTCAAGATTTCTGCATCACGCAACTCTGCGAAATGACCATCTTGTAAAAAGTCATACTGGATGTGTTCTTTAATCTTATCCCACTCTTCCTCAGCAATCACACCTGTAAGAACAAGTTGTGTGCGAAGAACGTCATGAAATAAAGCGGAGAACTTTTTACGAAGTCTCTGTACAAATTTAGAGAACTTCAATTCATCTCTAGTAATCTCTGTAGAACGACCAATAGAGAAATTCTGTTCTGCTTCCATTCTGGACATAGGTACGTTTAACGACCTGTAAAGTTTTCTTTGGAAGTAAACAATATCTTCAATCTCACCAAGGTTTGAACCGCCAGGCAAGGTTGTGATTTCTGTTCCTCGACCACCTTCTCTACGAGGCAACCAAAAATCTTCTAACATCGACATATGGTTTCTATCATCTCTGATTTCACCAGTAGAAGCATCATATACTAGTTTGTTACGATAACGACTCATAACATCTTTTAGATATTGTTCTGCTTTAATTTTAGGTAAGTTACCTACATCAATATAGAAAATTCTACGTTCTGGTGCTCTTGATATTCTGTAAATAACAAGTGCATCTTCTATCATCCTAAGTTGATTAACAGGTTTGATTGCCTTATGTAGATAAGACAACACACTACCTTTAGTTTGGTCAACTAGTCCAGAAGGACAATATGTAATTGAATCTGATGTAATCTTGAGTGCAGACTGTGGTGTTGCACTGTTATCTACTACCTTTTCATTGTATAGATAATACTCAAGAGTTTGTTTTTTCTTATCAATACCAGTAACAGGGTCGGGCCTATCTTTGATGACCTCTCTTACTTTTTTGATTTTTCTTGGGTCAATGTAACGAAGTTCTGTAATACCAATTCTTGGTTCTTTTTTGTCGATTACTTTGTGATAGTAAATACGACCGTCTACATACCATCTACGAAAGATGTCGTGACCTTTTACATTGAAATCTAGTAACTGAAGAACTCTATCGAACTCTTCACGAATACGTTTTTTAACTTTATCTGAATACTGTAATCTATCCAGACGTAGAGCAACAGGTGCATCGTATTCATTTGATGCGATGCCTTCACTAACAATATCTTCAATCGCAGAATCACATTCTGGTTGAATTGCAATATCACGATATCGTCTAATTAAATCATTTTCAGTTTTATCTCGACCATCGACATCTAATGTCTGACTGTAGAAACCACCACCAGCGACTTCTATAGTACCGTCATCAGATGAAGGGAGAGTGAAAGACTCTCCCTCATCCTTTGTACGAGAAATTTTGAAACCAAATAACTCAGCCATAATATTCTAACTCCTAATTTACACTACTATTTAGTAGTCTTTTTCGGAGTTAGTTACTTACGCCGACTGATTGGAAGTGAGTGTATCTCCAAGTTACAGTGAACTCTTCAATAGCACTTGCAGTTTCCATACTTAGTTCAATTGGTGACATAACCGTAGGCATACAGTTTCTTAAAATATATTGTTTAAGAACTGCACCATCTCTACCCAACTGACTAATAGTTAAGTCAGCAGTGTATTCACTTACGTTTGCAGCACCAGTATTGAATCTCAATTCGTTCATACCATTCATCCAACTTTCGACAGCATCTCTGATATCGAAGTCTGTATCATTGATAAAGGTTGAATCCCATGTTTCAAATTCTCTGTCACCAGCAAGATAGAGATTTCTACCTCTAAACGGTACTGCAATTTCAGTAACAGTTTGTCCTGGCAATGCAGCAGATTTACATAGGAATTGAGATTTCGATGGAATATTAATTGCAGAAGCTGCAGCAGTTGTGAATGTAATCACAAACTGATTGGCTCTTGCACCACCACCAGTAAGGTTTGCTTTAAATGTATCTATAGTACTCATCTATCTATCCCCCTATCTCTGAAAATGCGACACCAGTTCTCACTGCAATGAAGTTCAACTGAATGAAGTTGATAGAACGAGCAGGTTTGATGAAGATATCTGCAACAAACTCGTTTCGGTCAATGACCTCACCTGTATTATTTGAACCATCACAAACTACACTAAAGTCTGTGATACCTCTACGACCTTGAATGTCTCTCAAGAACGGTTCTACCAAGTTTCTAAACTGTGCTTGTGTGAAATCATCGTTGAATTCAAACAACTGAAACTTAGCGGCAGTTGCAATAGACTTCTCAAGAAGAATAAACAACCTACGAACATTGATTCGGTCAAATGCACTTGGTTTTGCAAGAGCAGTTTTGTCACCGAACAACACTGTACCTTGGCCTGGGAATGTAGTTACAGGATTTATTCTAGCAGGATAGAGAATATCTCTTTCCGACTTGGTTGGGTTAAACGCAAGTTTAACTGCACCACGAATTTGTCCTCTGTTAAAACCACCAGGCGAGAAGAATGGGTCTGCAACATTGTCTGTGTTTGCACAAAGACCAGCAATATCACCATTCAATGGAACAAATCTAAAGACATCGTTGAACTTGTCGTACATATACTTGTATCCACTATCGAACACTGCGTATGATGAACTTGCAAGTCCGTCAAAGAAAGTCTTGACATTATTTGCTTGAGTGAAACTCTGTGCAATATTTACGACATCTTCTCTACGAGGTGAGATAAATGCAACAACATCTTTTCTTCCCTCTGCGATATCAATCATATTAGTTGCATGAGTTTTTCCATCTGTACCAGCAGGAGAAGTTCCTGCCATAATGAGATTTACGTCAACTGTTTCTGAGTCTGCAAATTTATCATATGCAAGTTTTAACTCACCAACAGATGCAGCATAATCATCAGTACCACCAGCAAGAACGTCATCTTTAACACCAGCATTAGTAGCAGTAGATGCAAAAGTAGTTCCAGCAACAGGATTTGTACCAGCGTTAGTTAATGTACCGTCATGGTCTAACCAGTAAATGAAAAGTGACTGTTTGTAAATTACATCTGGGTAGTAGTTTGTTCCACCCTGTGCAGTCTTAGCAGATGCAGCTTGTGATACAAATGGGAATGTTTCAAGAACAGAATTTGTTCTTTCACCAGCAGTATCTTTTCTGAAACCAGAAATATCACCTGTTCTGTCGAATACAACAACGTGCATTTCGTCACCAACAAGTCCTTTACCAGTTGCATATGTAGATGTTCCAGGCGCACTATCAAATAAATCATAAAATGCCCAACGTCTACGAATAAACGTATTGTCTGGAATAACAGCTTTTACACCACCACCATTTGGATTGTCTTTTTGTCTAATTGTTAGGTCATGTGTAGCGATTGCAGTAATTTCATATTCATTACCTTCATCACCAGCAATATTTGCGAATGCACTTGCATTAGAAGATGCATCAGCAGTTGAGAAAGAAATTATATCCCCAACATTAAATGCAGTACCAGCATCTACTTTAATTACTGTTGCACCAGCAGCATCCTCACCAACTGTTTGGTTGGATGTACCTAAGTTTTGTTCGTATGCGGTTGCGTTTGTACATAATGATACACCAAGTGAGTTACCGTGTGTACCAGCAGTTCTCGCACCCCATTCTCCACTAGAACCTTGTCCAGCAGAATAGTTATTTAAATAGTCATCGGTACTCTTGATAAGTAAACCAGAACCACCACTTGTAGCATTTACAATGGCAGATTGGGCACGAACAACTCTGAGTGCGTTTCCATACTGCAAAAAGTTTGCAGCAGTGAACCATGACTCAAAGTTACTTCCGTTTGGTTTACCAAAAATAGACACTAATTCTTTTTCCGAACCAATTGGAACTATTTCTCCAACTGGGCCTTTCTCAAAGGCACCAGCTACAGCACCAATAGATGTTGCAACGGCAGGAACGATATTAGTAAGGTCTATCTCTTTAACAAGAACACCAGGCGATAATTGAAAGGGCATTTTTGTTTCTCCTATTACTTTATATTAAAGTTTATTTCACTTCTCATATATTTAGTCTTTTTAACTTTTGAAAACCCATTTTTATATGTAGTGATACATATAAATAGATTCATGTCTCATTACAAAAAATACAAAGAAACCATAAAAGAAGTGACCAAGAGAAACTATCGTATGAGAGTTATCTGGGTCAATGAGTTCCTTGCAAATCAATCTTGTTGTCATTGTGGAGAACGAGAGACTGCTTGTCTACAGTTCCATCCACATAACTCCAAAATACGTTCTCTTTCTAAACGTAAGGGTCTTAATGCACAATCTCGACAGGAAATTATTAAGTTAATAGACCAATCTAAGATTGTATGTGCAAATTGTTACCTTAAAATCGAAAATGATATTATTGAGATTATATAGGGTTTTACCAATTTGTATCGTAATTTCTTACGATTGGTGACCACCTTGTACCATACTCATCCACCATTTCTCCGATATTCTCATCTTCTAATCCATCATTATAGAAACCAAATGGAGCCATATCCTGTTCCAGTTGATTTTGATGTTCTAAAAACATCTTTTCTCTAAGGTCAATATCAGTTAATTCTTTAAAATATTGTTGATTTGTCATCCATGCAAACAACACACAACACATTGCGAGGTCATCTGTGTGTCCTTCTTCTGCTTGGAATGACTGTCCATGTTGTACAAAGGTTGATAACTCATCAATTAATTCATAGTCATTGATAACTAACTTATCTGTTTCAACCATCTGTTTGAGGTTTGAACACCCCAATGTCTTTACTGCTTTAGTTGTTCTAACTCCAAGTTGCGCTCTACCCCCAGAGAAACCAGCACCAAGAATCTGACCAGCACGACCACGCATAGATGCCATGACCAAATTATCATACTCTAAGTCATACTGCATTGCGGTTGCGACCTGTTCTCCAATGTCATTTACCTCAATCATCACATATGCTTGATTATATCCTTTTGCGACTTGATGAATTATTGTTGGAAATAATAGAGGTTTTATTTGATTGTCACGATACTTTGCAACAATCTTATAAGGTAATTGTGACACATCAAATACTAGGAATGCAGAGTAATCATTATTTGTACCCCTTGCAACGTCTGCTACAAGTGCGTATGTGTGTCCTTCTTCTGGATTTATGTACACATCAATACCAGCATTTTTCTGAATTGGTTCATCATAGTGAAATGATTTAATTTTTGTAGGATGAATAAGTGTATTGACAGACCCTAAGAATTCACATTCAAATTCACGATTAAACTGTTCTTGTGACGTATTTGCAATAGTTTCGTCTTTCCACTTCTCATCACGGCCTGGAATTTCTGACCAGTGAACCTCAATTGGAATATATGAATTTCTTTCTGTCTCTGCATCACTCCATAACTTGTAGAACAGATTCATTCCATTTGGTGTAGAAACAATAATCACCTTGGTTGTTTTACCAGATGATATTGTAGGATACACAGAACTAAAAAAGTCCTCTGCGACATTATGTGGCACGAAGGCAAACTCATCCAAGAATATCATGTTGTAAGAACCACCACGAACCGCACTAGACGATGTAGATGATGCAACGATGCGAGAACCGTTCTCTAAGTCCAGAGAACCCTTATTCCAAGACATTACTCCCTGTTGTAACCATTTGGGTAGGTTTTCATATGCGAGTTGTAATCTGGAAAGAATATCTCTTGCAGTCGCAGCCTTGTTGGCAAGGATTGCAACATTCATGCTTGGGTTGAATAGAACGTAATGTAGAATATATGATACGATTGTTGTTGTCTTACCAGACTGTCTGGGTAACTTACATATCGTAAATCTGTTACTATGAATAGTTCCAATCATCTCTTTTTGAAATGGGAACATATTAAATGGAACAATCCCCTCATCTAGAGAGACAATCTTGATATACTTTTGACAGAAATACATGGGGTCTTCCATGCACTTCTTGTATTCAAGAATCTGTTCTTCTGTCCATTCGACAGGAACATTTGCTTTCTTTAGAAGGGGATTGCCAAGATAGTGATTTGCATCAGTCATGCAACTATTTATTCAGATGCTGGTGCGTTATCTTCTTGATGTTTTTTGTACGCAGCTTTGACTGCATCAGTATGAAAATGTGCAACCATTGCTTTTACGTCTGCACTTTCACCAGATGAATCTGAGTCTGGTGCAACAGTATGTCTGTGGAAACTTCT
>Ga0209337_1003944_pt1 | contig 10354 bp, 4 predicted proteins | sample LinPmetageLP53_FD_184044 | JGI IMG/M metagenome (GOLD analysis project Ga0209337, IMG submission 184044) | Marine viral communities from the Pacific Ocean - LP-53 (SPAdes) (version 2) | ecosystem: Environmental > Aquatic > Marine > Oceanic | place: Pacific Ocean | collected 2010-02-08 | reverse complement strand
AAGGCTTATAAAGGCTCAGCCCGTAATTGATTATAAGCAATTGTCTCAATATGAGAATCAAGACAACACTCAAGGAAAAGCTGAGTATGCTTGTGTTGGTGACAAATGTGAAATCTAAACATGGAATTCGAAACAGATATTACAGGATATGGCCGTAAAATGGGTCGTGACGCAGGTCTTACAAACGAAGGAAGAATAGACGCAGTAGTTAGATTAGGTGATGGTCCGTACAATGGAGAACAACCCGCAGGTACAGTATCTGCTAGAACAATGAACCCCGGTGGTTCAGAAGTATCTGGTGGTGGTGGATTGTCTGGTGATTATTGTCCTACATATGGTCGAGATGATGGTGTTGTTGGTAACCCACGTGGTCCGCCAAACATGAACACCCCTTAATTATCTTGACTACTTACATACTCAGTTAGAGTAGGTGGCTTTCTATTTATATTTAACCCTATAGTAAAACTATTATTTCCAAAAGCTATCTTTTTACCACGCACTCTGTAGTTCCCAGTAAATTTAGGGTCCTTTGTATCAACCCTAATTATGTCATTCTCAACCAGATACATACCCTCTGGACTACTTATGCTATACTCATACTGTGTCTGTAAGTTAGCCCTGAATATTTTTTGACCAAAATCTACACACTCTGCTGGAGATTTAAGAGCATCATTATTAACTTCTAAAAAATTTCTATCGTATGCTTCAATAGCACTATCGTGTTTAAATGTACCCTTTACACCATCACCATTTACGATAACAATAGTGGGTACCTTTCTATTTATTATTCTAAGATTTATAATATTATCATACTCAGTAAACGTATGTTTTATTTCAGAATTATCTAAATCCTCTTCTAATTCAATAGTTAACTGAGAATTAGTTCCATCATCAAAAACCTTTATAATATTAGTGCGCGGAACTGCACCTGAATTGTCTACAGCACGCCCTAAAAGTTCTTGTATAATTTGTTTTATACCCATGGTACCTCTTAAAGGTGGTCTAGAAGAAGACACAATAGGAGTAGTATCTCCAATGTAGTCTGTTTTGATTTTAGTATCTAAATTAGCTAATTTAATAGCCTTTCTAATACCATTTCCTATAGTCAGGCCATCTATATTTTCTCTATCAGTTAATGCTATTTTAGCCTTTTCATCGTTTCCTCCCAATACCATATAACCAAGAATGTCTTGAGCATATAAAGTTATATCATTAAAGTCCTCTTTTACCCGTTTGATATATCCCCTAAACAATGGCTTGTTGTCGTACATATTTACATAGAATGTAACCTCCTTATTCCATAACTTTTTAAAACCCCCATAATTAGTAGGTAGGGTAAATTGTAAGGTTGCAGCAGTCAGTCCACCAGAAGAAGTATACGCTCCCTTTGTAAAGGGCACCACTATACCTTCAATCCTAATCTCAGGAATAATCTTTTTCACTAGGAACCCCTCCTAATGCAAACCTATCAGTCATTAATTTACCAGTAGTGTCTATTAATGCTATATCTTTTACCAGCATGTTACAAGTATATGATAAAACACTTCGTGGTCCTTCAACACTTACCGTTTCATTAAGGTTAGCAATTACACCCCATAGCCTAATATAAGTACCATCTTTCTGTACTTCATCCCAATATACTGGAACTGCATCTTCTTGAAGCTTTCTTACCATGTGTAAATAACCATACATAGTTGATGGACCGTGGTCTGCAAAAGCAGTACTACTATTAACATCTCCAAGTGCTTTACTACTAAACCCTATCTGTTCTAAACCAACACCGGTCTTAGCTATAAAGGTTTTACCTTTTCTTGTAATAGCTCTATAATATACACCACTTCTTCTCATCGCTACATCACTTGTAATGGGTAGTGAATTTAAATTATAAGCAGAATCATCAATAGATTTTATAACAACCGTATCTGAAGTAGTTGCATCAAATACATTCCATATTTCAGGACAAGGTAGGACAGATGTTAGACCACTATTTGTTACACCACTTAACGTCACCTTTAAAACATACTTATCATTAGTAGCCCATGAAGAATCGGTAAATGAACCGGCTACGTTATAATTATTATTAAACCAATAGTCACCACCTGCCTTATAATACTGAGATTGTGTAGGCATTAAACGAGCTGCCCCGGTGTTTGCTATACCACTACCAGCACCACCATCTTGAAACACTTTAGAAGCACCATCTATGACGTCATATATGTTTATCCTTCTTACACTACCAGTAATAGTGCCATTTGGTAAAACCAAACTTGAGTTAGAGGCAGATGTTCCAGTCTCTCCTACTTGTAAAATTACGCGACCATGAGTTCCACCTGCTGGTGCCCACCCACTACTATTACCACTTGCCACCCACCACATAGAACCAGAAGCAGTACCAGCGGTAACAATAAAAGCATATTTATATGCACCAACCTCATCCTCATCTCCTATAGTTTGCATGGCTGTTTTATCATCAACGGCATTTAATTCTATTCTAATATATCCATTTCCATAGCCATACACGGTGCCCATAGCATGCGTAGATGCTGAACCAGTAATAGTTACATCGTCTTGACCAGCCGCTATACATGAAGAAAAGGAACCACTAGCGGTATTATATTGTCCACCACATAGTTTTTTAATACTAATATTATCCCAGTCAGCCGGCATATCAAAACCAATATAACCAGACTTAGTAAATGAATTATGGAAAGTATCATAAGCTTTAGAAGTGGTATTTCTTACTTCTCTTTCTATCTTTGTGGTATCGACAAAGTCTACGGATTTCCAGAATGCATTTTGATGTTTTGTTCCAGCATCTACCATATGTAAATATTCAACACCAGCTATTTTTAAACCACTACTGCTATCAAAACCAGACAAAGCTGACATTAAACCATTAGCAAAATTAGTACCATTAAAGAAAACCTTGTTGGTTTTACTATCAAAAGGTAATATAATATATTCAGCAGCTTGCGTAGTAGACACATTACCTAGTATATCTTTTTGTACGCCGGCGGTATTTACAGAACTTAATTTAAACACGTTACTACTGCCATTATTTAACATAGCAGCACTATAGTCTGTATTTGGTGTTGCCGTTATAGTCTCCGCGGTAGACCAATCCGGACACGGATATACTCTAAAAACCTCTGGTTGATTTAAATTAATTAAACTACCAGAAAGAGAAGAAGCTTCTACAGAAGTTCTAAGAGATAAATATTGGTCATAAAATCTACCATAATCATCGATAGGCACAGAATCTTGTCTAGCAGCATCACTTCCACCAGCTGCATACCAATAGGCGTCAGAGGTTGTTGTAAAAACTTGATTATGATAGATAGCATTTAATCCCAATGGATTTACTAAATAGGAGTAATATTCTGCTTTAGTTGATAGGGTTTGTTTAGTTCCAGTACCTAGCATTTTATAAGAACCTTCTACTTCTAGGTCCCACTGATTAACCGAACTAAACCACATTTTACCATTATCATAACGGTAGTTAGATATTATTTTATTAGATGCAGCTGTCCTACTCTGTCCCATATCTAAGGTACTATATCTTTGATTGTCCTCTACACTCTTTATCGGAGAACCAGCTGTTACATACGCAATAGGGTAATAGGTGCCGGTTCCAGTACCACCTGTAAGTAAGTCATCTTTTACTACTATAAATATTTTTAATCTATTTAATATTTCATTAGTAGTATAATCATTGCCGACTGCTGCTGCTGTAGTTCCCGTAGCCTTACAACTTACATATTTAAACTTTAGCACTTCAGAAAACAAAGCAATCTCGTCACTATTTATTTCACCATAAAAATCATATAGACCATATTGGTTAGCTGCTTGTGTGAAATCCAAATCAAAATTAAAGGTTTGAAGCTTCGACATACTACCTAAGTTAAACTGTTCTTCATTCATATCAGCAGCGGTTTGTATATATTTATTGATATGTGTTACACCTTCTATAGAAAGCGATACTTGTTGTATTGTTCCGGTTAACTCAGCTCGAGTTAAAGTTGGAGCAACTGCAATATAAAGTTTTTTAGGTCCTTTTATTTGCATTATAGAATTATCAATACCAGAACTATTTTGAGTGTTCTCAACCTTCATCACAGCACTAGGAGCAATATCATTTACACGAGCAACCACTATACCGGTATCTTGACTATAAGGCACTATCTCAGTATTAGTAGCAGGTGCACCATAATATCTAGAAATAAACCCAGCAGAATTAATCGTTTGAACTATAGGATTAAAGTCACCTGCTTTGTTATAAGTATGTTTTACTGTTATTGATGATTTAGGTTCAGTTAATTCTATCCATTGATAATTTGATTCGTCTTTTTTATTACTATCACCATCATCCCAATCTACATACACTGCTCTAACATCAGCATTATTAAAAGTTAAAGTAGCGGTCTTCTCAAAGTTCACACTACTGATAGAGGGGCTGAGACCATCTTCCCAAACAAGGCTCATATTGTAGTGGTCCTCCAAGAAACAGTTTGACTAGCAGCTACATTTTTATATGTCTTACCTCTTATATTGTGGTAATCAAAAGCAAACAATTTAGCAGCCCATGTATTTATTTTTGATGAAGTTAAGTCCGGTAAATCGGCAGTATTAAGTATATATTCTCCACCATCTACTACAAAATATTGCTTATCATAGACAATAACCTCTTCTATCCTTCCTTTGAAATATGGGACTCCACTACTATGAACTGCAAGTTCGAATTTATCAGCAGTATTAATCACAGCTCCCGCAGAGTTTGTTTCATAAGCATCACGAACACCATCTACATATAGTTGTAAATCAGGACCAGCTTCACTTTGATATCTATAAGTTACTATTATAGAATAAGCCGTAGCTCCGTCACATTTCAACACTTGAGTTCCAGTTATAGTTACACCAGTTCCAGTGCTGGATTCGTGCCTATATGTTAGGTTATTATTAGCATCTTTACTTAACACTACATAATTACTAACTGGCTGACCTTGACCTAATATTTTACAAGCAACACCATTCATAGTACTATCAAACGTCACATGTGCTACTAGAGTATATTCAGTAAGACCATTAAAAACATCACTACCACCAGCACTAGCTAGCGGTATCTCTATAGAAGCGGTACCAACTGCATTCCCACTTAGTAGTGGCGAGTATCCTTGAATACCATCTATAAAACTGCGCACATTAGCACCGACAGTTGCACTACCACTCGCATCATTATCATTAGGTTTATACCAAGTTGTTACTGGTGCAACAGTTGAGTCTAGAGGAGCTTCGTTACAAGGTATCCATAATTTAGCATTTTGATATTTATTTTCAATATCCCCATTTTTATCAAGAAGAATCATCTTATACCATATATCATCATCTTTAATATCATACTCAAATTTAACTGCATTGAGGTTTTCATTAGTTAAGGAGTATAGGTCGGTTTTTTCTTCTAGTAAATTTATAGCAGGATTAACAATAAAGGATTCAATATAAGGAGGTAGGTCTTGATATTCAAAGATATATGTAGGTTTATATTGTAAGCTATTAGTAGAACTATATTCATCTCCCACTAAAACAACACTAGTCTCATAAGAAGAAGGTTTAGGTCGCATTAACATAGCAAATTCTCCATCTTCCTGTACGCCAGCACTAGTAACATAATTAGTTATATTCATATAGTTGTAAGTGGATAGTCGAGTATTCGTATCAGCGACATGACCACCGTCTTTAGTGGCAGTATTATAAGCACCATATCCATAATCGGTCACTAAATTAACACTAGTCTCCATTTCAGTATCAAAAACGAAAGACCATGGTTTTTCGTATTTAGCAGACAACCCCCTATTACCGGTTAAAGTGGGGGAAAAAGTATAATTAGTTTCGTTAAAAGTGGTTCCACTAAGAGGGGCAGCAGTAGCTCCAGATAAGTTATTGTTAACTAGTGTCATACCAGTGTAACTTCTAGGTTTGTATTCCGTATCACCCCTTGTGTTTAAATTAATCCAATATTTATATGGTGAGAAATATAACGCAGGTAGTTGAGTTTCTTGTCCAATACGTTGGCCACTAGAACCTGTCTGTACTTGCTCATTAAACGTCACTACACCTTCTGCTGAAATAGAGTCCAAACCACTTGCTAAGGTTAAAATTCTATAAAAGTTATCACTAAAGGACATACCTACTTGGTATAATATATATTCGGCATCGAGCTGAAGTGCGTTTATTAAGGAAGTATTATGTAATCTAAGTTGATACTTAGTTAATTCGTTATTGCCGTTAGCTACTTCCACTACTTTAGTCGAACATAGTGGATTTTCTCGTTTTCCCCACTCAGTGTATGCATCGCCCGAGGAATTACCAGCATCAGCCATAGCGAGGTTCACAAACCCCTTCTGAGTAAAACCATCAGTTGACATAAAATTATTAGAAGTACTAGTACCTATATTTATTTTTGAAACTATATCTTTTCCACCAGTCACACTGTATTGGTTGTTACCTACCGCCGCGTCATAGTAGTTTGTTCCAACAGTACCGCTTGCGTAAGGGCTCCCATAAAGTTGGAATCCCGCAAAAGTATTAAAATACCCCCCAGCATAAGCAGCACTATCTAAACTAATAGTAGCACCACTATATAAATTAGGTAAAAGTGAGTCTATTGAATCAAAAGCAGAAGTATAAAAATCATTCATTAGTATAAAACCATTTCTCCCAGTAGATGAGCCACTCAAAGGTAAGTCTTCTTTATTGTCAAAACCAATACTCCAATAAGAAGCAGGAGTATATTCATAAAGAGTAGTGTCACAGCTAGTATATTCTACTTGTGTTTTTCCCGGGTTAAGGGAAGTTAAATCTATAGTACCATCTTCAAGTTTAGTAAGTGGACTATTAACAACTTGTCCCTGTGGGAAACCTATAGGATTAGGTGTTTTTCCAACTGCCGATGCATTAGATGGATTATGCCAATAGTCGACCCCCTGAACATTATCTATAAAAACCTCAGCTTCGATAGCTGCTCCCGAAGCAGTATCAATTACAGCATTGTCACCAAAAGCAAAAAATGTTTCGGTACTGTTTACAAATCTATAATTCTGTACCCATATAATCATGTGTTTGGGGTATTTGTGTACTATTTTATCCGCCTGTACAAAATTATCTGCAAAAGAAAAAACTGGAGTACTCCCACCTGTAGAACCACCGGGACTAGCATTACCACCGGAGCAAGAAAAATTTAAATCTAAATAAGGCATGTTCGTATAAAGGTCTTCATCGGATGAATCTGTATTTACTGTGTCTGTCTGAAATACACAACGCATTCCTACACCTTGATTACTAACAGGAAAGTTAGCATATGGTTGGCGTGAATTTATAAGGTCGTTCTGTGTAGCGAAAACATCGGTATAAAATTTCATATTAAAGAATTGATTCATCGGTAATTTAACTACTCTAGGAGTATTGTTTGATAGTGTAGAGTTATCGACAGTGTTGGATAAATCAGTGGGTCTCATTCCCATTGTTTTTAAGGAACCAGCAGCAGTACCACTTGCAAACGTAGCCAACCCCATCCCGTAAGTACCGGTTTCCCAGTCAGAGATTAAATGAGTATTCCTAGAGCGTACAATAGGAAGTGCCTGAGCATAAATAAAATCATTATCTATATCAGCACCATCCATACCATATCTATTAAATACCACACCACCAACTACAGATTCGTCGGACTGACTAGTGCCATAAGCATTATCAAAACCATATTGTAAAAATTCTTCAAGGGTGGTATGTGTATCTAAAGGTTTATAATTAGAAAAAGTAACTACTACACTTCTTAGAAATGTCTCAACTCGTTTTCGCTGAGCTTCTGTGCCAAATGTACTATCAATTCCAGCATCAGTGTATGTCACCGTAGGGTCATTAATAAATTTAGCAGTGTGAAACTGGGAATTGTAATTAAATATATCAAATAATACATTAGGACCCAACTTTGCAATATTCATATCTAGACTAACGTATGGTAAATAAGTTCGTCTATCACCCAACTTTTCTGTGTTGGAAAAATCTTGGGTAAGTGGAAAGGGTAGGTTGTATTTAGCCATATATGCAGTTTGTGGGTTTATTGAATTGTTTCTGCCAAAATATTTTTGGATGTCGGAATTATCAGGAGACCAATCCCATAGATGATACATACGAGCTGCATTAGCACCACTCTTAACTACATCAGATTGTAATTCTACAGTGGAAGCTACTATAGGAACTTCGGTAGAAGCAGTAAATGGATTTTCAAACATCATCGTGCTATAAACTTTATCAAATATAGTGTTATTATTAGTTGTTGTAACAGTATTGTCTGGGTTTGGGTCGAACGTTTCATTAGTATCATAATATAGTAAAGATTTATTTGTTCCATATAGTTCTATTACATATTCAGTACGTTGGCCCATTGTATCTAGAATCCAATAAGTACCCATAGTTCCCAAGAGACGGGTGAGATATAGTCTTCCAGTAGTTAACCCCGGTACACCATATTGCGCCATCCCCTCAGTCATCATTTCGGGTGCTTGAAATCTAGCCCGAATTGAACCATCTGCATTTGTAGCAGCAGAAACATATCCACCGTCTCCTCCGGGACCTTTTAGCTCATAATTATTTTGTGCCGCCATAGGATAATATGATACTTCTGCCATCAAATCTTTAACGGTTTGTACTTTCACTGGGTTTTCCCCGTCTTGTTGAAGATATACTAACCTACTCCAATTAGCGTATTGTGAATTAAGTACATAGGGGTGTCCACTTCTTCTAACAACATTAGCTCCTTCCCGTTCAAAAGTAGTAACATTACTTAGTGTAGCATCTGTTCCGTCAAAGTCTTCATTAAAATTAACTTGAGGCATGCTATAGGCCTGTGTATATGTACTTATACCCGCACCAATATCATTATCTAGCTGCAATTGTGAAGTAGTTGAACTTCCAGTATAATTAGAAGAAAGGGTAAGAGAAGTATCAGAAGCAATAGACGCAACGCGATACTTTGTTCTAGAGCCAGCCGGTCCCAGCCATACATCCGCTAATCCATTGTATAGTGGGTCAAAAAAATGTTTGAATACACCAGTAGAACCAGAAAAATCAGTACCAGTACCAGTTACTGTAGAACTAGCATTAACTAAAGCGACAGTTCCCGCGGCAGTTTGTCTACCGAATTTCATACTACCTTCAGATACAGTATAATTAGGTTTTAAAGAATATAACCGTAACGACGGAGCATCCCCATCTCCATTTTCTATAGACATACCTGATACATATGTTCTTAAAAAACCACCAACTAAAGAATATCGGCCACGCTTGACAGACTCACTTGAATCTATGTTACCAGAAAGTAGAAGATAATTAGGGTTCGCCCCTGTTTTCATATTATATAAATCATCAGTAGCATTAGAAAAATCACCGTGCTGGTCAAATATCATCTGTCCATTGGTTACTTGGTTTTCTATAAAGAAGGTATTCGGTCTAACTTTAAATGTTCGTTGTGGCATTATACAAGACCTCCAAAAGAGTCTACACCTAATGTAACATTTTTCATGACCATACCATTGCTCATACTATTCTGGGTTGCGCCATTATTTAAAAGTTGTCCCGGTTCGTCCGGTATAAACATCTCTGGTCCCTGTTCTCCAACTAAATATGGGCGTTGATGTCTTGGAAATCCTCCTTGAGCCATTGGAGTTAAATATCCACCACTGGCTTTCTTTGTAAAATCTAGATTACTTAAACTTTGTTTTGGTTGGTCTACTGTTTTATTACCAGCAACACTATCTTTTTTAGTTAAATATTTATACAGCATTGCCCCACCAATTAAGGCTCCTATACCAACACCCAAGTAGGCAGCAGTAGCCAATCTACCTGCTGTCATGAGAGCAGGAGCAATTCGGCCTGCTGTTGGTGCTACTGCGGGAACGGCTTTTTGGGCGACTTTTGTCCTAGCAGCTATAGCAGAAGTCTGTTTTATAAAACCCGGACCTCTTTTACCCTTCCAAGTCCACAATCCTTTAGCGTTTTTCTTGAGTCCTTTCTGTTTACTAACAGCCTTTCCAGCAGCTCCAGCACCTATAACACCAGCAGCAGTTGAAGCACCAACTGAGCCAGCAGCAGCTCCACCAGTAGCAATTGCGCTACCTGTTCCGGCTGCAACAGCCATTCCTTCGATTGCGGCTATAGCGGCAGGAGCTTTAGTAGAAACAGCTATTTGCATTATAGCTACTTGTTTTAAAGCATTAGCGAAACCCCACATTGCAAGAGCACCAACTGGTACAACTGAATTAATCATTTTCCAATATAAAAGGAATTCTAATATTTTAGGGTC
>Ga0209337_1003943_pt1 | contig 10355 bp, 5 predicted proteins | sample LinPmetageLP53_FD_184044 | JGI IMG/M metagenome (GOLD analysis project Ga0209337, IMG submission 184044) | Marine viral communities from the Pacific Ocean - LP-53 (SPAdes) (version 2) | ecosystem: Environmental > Aquatic > Marine > Oceanic | place: Pacific Ocean | collected 2010-02-08 | reverse complement strand
GAAACCCCACTGGCCAGGGTCCTTGCTTTGACCTACAATGTCCTGATGACGAACCAAACGGTTTCGGTGCGACCTGGCAGTGTTCGCAAAACGGCACCGCAGAACTAGGATTTTGTTTCCGAATGACTGATGATGTATGTTGTCATAATCTCAATAATTGTTGTTCCTTCTGTGGTTGTTATGAAAATGCCAATGATGTACCGAGTGAATGCAGAACCCTTCAATTCAACGATAGACCTTGTAATTGTCCACCAACCAATTGTCTTGATAGATTGCCTCTGAACTGGCCAGACGATGAAGCAAGTGGCTTTCGCTCACGACAAGATAGTCAAAGCGACGATAGATTTCCATCCGAAGATAGATTCTTAACTTCAAGCGGAGAGAAGCAAGCAGGAAAACCTGGCGAGTTTTATTCAATGAGAACTCACGGTATTCCACCATTCAAAAGTGTAGATAATGACTTCTGTGAGGGACCAAGACAGTGTCCCCACGAAACCCATCGTTCGGAAGATTTCTGCTGTTGCGGTATCGCTGATGATGGCCCGATACAGTTCTGTGTGGATGATTGCTGTTGTGATTGCGAAAATTATTGCAGTGTCATAGCACGCAACGGTGCAGGTTCTTGTGATAGTTATAATGACGGTAGCGGGGCGTACGACGGCTTTGAAGGATGTTGCTGTTGTGACAATGCAGAAAACGGTTATAATTGTGGTTGCTGTTCTTCTGAAGATTGTCCAGAAGGTTATAATTGTTCTCAAAGTGGCATCTGTGTCACGGTCGAACCACCAGACCCTACTCCCTGTCTGAGCAATGCTGACTGTGCGGGCGCCCCAGAAGGAGCCTGTTGCAATTTTGGAACAGGTTTCTGTGAACCGTGTGATACTGGAAACCCTTGCGGCCCAACGAATCCTTGTCCAAACGGGTTGTGTTGCATCAACAACGCCTGCATTACTTGCGAGGTTGAATGTACAAACAATAGCGGATGTAATGAAGGCTCTTGCTGTATTGATAATTTATGTCAACCCTGTCCCGAACCAGTCTGCGAGACTTCATCTGATTGTCCTATAGGTCAGTGCTGTTACTTTGGAGAGTGTTCGTATTGCGGACCTGAACCTCCTGTGCCTGGTTGTGGTTGTGTTCCTCCGTGTGTAGGTGGCGGTGGTTGTGGTGACTGCATTATTGCTGGAACGGTTGGTTGTTGTCCGCCTGGAGAAAACTGCTGTGGTGGTAACGATTGTTGTACTGCTGATAGATGCTGTGGTGGGAATAAATGTTGTCCAGACGATGCACCCGATTGTTGTGGTGGAGAATGTTGCGGAGGAGATTATGGAACGTGTTGCGGAGATGTGTGTTGCCCAGCAGACAAATGTTGCGTAAACAATGAATGTATTGACCCTTGCCCACAAGGTTGGTGTCCAACGGGAGAATCTTGCAACAATGGATGTGGATGCGAAGGAGTTGAGAAATGTTGCGAAGGACAAAACGGTGGAACTTGTTGTGCCGAAGAAGGTGCTTGCTGTCCATATAATGGAGCAAGTGGCTGTCCCTGCGGAGCGGGCAGAGTGTGTTGCAACGAAGGATGTTGTCAACCAGGCCAAGAATGTTGCAATGGAGAATGTCGATTCCCAGACGGAACTCCTTGTTGTGATGACAATGAATGTACGTCAAATGGAATAACTTTATGTTGTGGTGACGAACTGCCTCCTGGCGAAGCAAGTGGTTGTTGTACCGGCGTTAGTGGTAACCCATTCTGTTGCGACAACTGTTGTGATATCAAATGTGACTGCAATGAAGGAGTCAGTGGTCAAATTTGTGCGGATACCCCAATTGAAGGCAACGGAAACCTAAGTTTTTGTTGTGGTGGTTCAGGATACTGTAGAAGTTGTTGGAAAGACAGATGTGAATGGAGGCCAGGCGCGGCAAGTTACGACGGAGAAGGTTGTGATTGTGGTTGTAATGGTTTCGAACAAACTAAAGAATGCACTGGTAATGATAATCTAAAGTTCTGCTGTGGCGACAATGATGAGTGCTGTGGTGATATTTGTTGTCCAGATGGTGAAAGTTGTTGCTCACACACCAACCCAGATGGAAGTACATTTAACTTCTGTTGTGATAGTGGAAGTTGTTGTTGTCCCGACATCGACAATGACGGGTATGCATATAGTTACGATTGTTGTGAAAGTGGATTTGCGTGTTGCGACGGACAATGTGTAGTAGAAGATTCTTGTAATACTGGATGCTCTCCAGAAAAAGATTGTGAATACGAATGTACTGGGCCAGGTGGCGTGACGGTATGTTGTGATACTGGAGAAGGTTGTTGTAACGGAGTATGCTACACTGTTGGTGATTGTTGTGCGCCAGGATGTGATGGACAACCGTATCAGTATTGTGAATTTGGATGTTGCGGTAACACCACATCCGATGGAACCGCTCAATGTAGACAGACAGAAAACAGTGAAGATGGTTGTCCTTGTCCGTGTGATTGCGAAGGAGTAGAACCTGGCTGCACGAGGCAGTGTCCGCCTGGAGAAAGTGGAATTGCTTCCTGTAGTTCTGGAGGAGCAAATACCTGTACACCAGATTGCGAATTCGGATTCAGGTTAATCAATTGCTCACCCGCGTGTGTTGACCCAGGCGATTGTCCTCCACAATTCAGTACGCTATGTGGTGGTTGTGGTGATGCATTCTGTGTAGGACTCGAACCTGATGAAGTTGGTGAGTGTTGTATGGGTGACGGTGTGACGGACGGATGTGGCATCAAGGCGAGAACGTGTGAGGACGGTAGTTTGTCTTGCTGTGCGTTCAATACAAATCAATGCGGAACAATATATCAAGGTGCGCCTTGCGTAATCAATGGAGAATGTTATGCTCCCTGTTCAGGCGGACAGTGTCCAGCAGGAAGCACTCGAAATCAAATTACTATTGGCCCTACGGGGAACGTGTTGGTCGGCGAAGGTGGAACAGAAGGTGTTTATCAACCTGGCGCTGGTTGTGATGAAGGTGCAGTTTGTCCTTGTCCTGGCGAGTCCGCGAACCAAGTAACATATTGTACTCAAGGGTTTGCTCCTCCTGACGATGGTGACGAAAGAAGTATGCCGCCATCATATCCAGATAGAGTAACTGAATCTGTAAGTCTACGTCAGAACCCAGACCAAAATCCATTCGGTGCGCCTGGACGTTCATCTCAAAGAGTAGCAGGAGCAGAAGAAGAACTTGCTCAGGATATTCCTATTGTGTCACCAAAAGTGGCAAGAACAGCAATCAACATAAAGTTTCAGATTGTAAACTTCTTAGCAAGTGAAGGAACGAAAAGTGATGTTCGTAATGAAGTCACAGAGTTCGTTTCTTTGGGTTTCTCCACCAATACATCATTCAAAGCACTCTCATCTGTAGGATATGTAGATTCCAAATCTAAATCTTCAAAGAATGAACGGCAAAAGAACACTCCTGAGATTGGTCAGCCAGGTTCCGAAGTATCGGGAACAGTTTCAGAAGAAATTAAAGGAACTCTAACTACTACGTTGATGTCGGATGGTAATCTTGGTAGAACTTTGAATATGACTTTTGTTGCTGGTTCAAACATTCGACTCGACACCAACACAGAATCAAACTTTATTCGAATCAATGTTGATGACCTAAACCTCACCGAACTTGCAGATGTTACTAACAAATCTATTAGTAACAACTCACTACTGCAAGTGAACGCATCGCATATCTGGAATCCATTGTCATATGCTACTGCCATAGCCACTGGAAAAGTAGTAATAATAGATGGATACACAGGACCTGAACCAGGCGTTGTCACTGGTGTAACTCAAGGTGTTATACTAAACATCGGTGAAACTACACACGCAGGTGCTACCGCTACCTTGACTTTTGATGGAGTTGATGACTTTGTTGTTGGTGGTACATACAGTGCAAACTTAAATCAGGTTAATGTTGAAAACAAAACTCATATGCACTTCAATGAAATGCAAGAGGCAAACTTCTGGGACACATCAGAAGGAGTTACAGGACACTTTTCTTATAATGGAAGTGCGGCAGCAGTTGCAATTGTTGACTTCCACGATGGTGCAATACAATATGCAATAGGAACTGGTGGTGGTGCGGTTGGTAATACTGCAATATTCCCAATCTTAAATATGGCAGGAACTGGTGAAGCGAAAACAGTAACACTCATCATCACAGACGGTGGGTTGTATACTCAAGGTCACTTAGTTATAAATCAAAAATGGCCAGGCGGTGTTCAACCAACTTTCACAAATGATGGAATAGATATTATATCGATTATGAATGTTTATGATGGAAGTCAGTATGGTACAAATTATTGTTTCCTTCAGGGAACAGGGATGACTTACTAATGTTAGGTATAGCAAGAGCAGTATCAAATAAAGAATACAGACTGATTAATACTGGAACCATTACTTCCACTGGTAGTCAGAGTTATACCGTCCCCGCAGGAACACAATACCTTGAGATTGAAATGTGGGGTGGTGGTGGCGGCGGTGGTGCAGGTCACACTACATCTGGTGGTAAAGGTGGCGGTGTGAATCACTTCCGAGGTGGTGGTGGAGGTGGTGCTGCCTATGTCAAACACAAATTTGTCACCACAAATCTTCAACCAAGCGACACGCTAAACTTTACCGTTGGTGCGGGGGGTGCCGGGGGGGAAGGTGCAGCCGGTGCTGATGGTGGTGACACAGCACTCAACACACACAAAAGAAGTTTGACTACCATTACTACCATTTCGGTAGGAGCGGAAGGTGGTAATGCTGGAAAAAAAGGCGGTCAATTTGGTTCGGGTAGTCAAGGGGGAGATGCATCAGGCGGAAACACTACAAACACCGATGGTACTAATGGTGGAACCCACAGTGCGTTTGCATCTGGTTCGGCATTGAATGGTGGAGATGGTGGTGCCGCTGGAAACGGTGGTGCTGGTGGAGCAGGCGGTACAGTTCACGATGGTGCAGATGGAACAGTACCAGGCGGTGGTGGAGGTGGCGGTCGTTCCGTATCGAGTGGATTCGCTGGACACAGCGGTTCTGGATACGGCGGAGATGGAGCAGACGGTAAAGTAATAGTTAAGGCTTTTGGATAAAGGAGAAAGTTATGCCACCTTGTCATAGAAAGGGAGACATTTGTACGGGACACTCTTGTTTCCCACCAAGACCAAGCATTCAGGGTTCACCGAATGTTTTTACAAATGCAATCCCACAACATAGATTAACTGATGCTTGGGCGGTTCACGCTTGTGGTCCTCCGCCAGGTCACGGTTCTGTTTTGTGTGCTGGTTCACCAAATGTCTTTGCGAACACTTTGGCAGTTGGAAGGAAGGGCGACCCAGTTTGCTGTGGTTCTGCTTGTGCGACACACTCACCCAATGTTTTTGCTAATGGACCGTGATTGTTTTTATACATATAGGGTACTTTAATAACAATATACGGGATTTTAAATGGTAGATAATACAGTAGAAGGTATCGATATTTTTGGCTCTTGGGTGGAAGCAGGGATGGTACTGGCTGCTGTAGGGGCAGGACTTCTTTTGGGTTATCCGATGATTAAGTCTTTCTTGAGCAAAAGAAAAGAAAACAAATCCATATGGAAAGAACTCCCAACGTCTCAAAAATTTGTAAACCTACACACCAAAGTACACGAACACTTAACAGAACTTAGAGTCCTCGGAGATGCAGGACGCGCCCAAGTTGTTCAATTTCACAATGGCGGAAAGTTCGTCGATGGTTCTTCAATGAAGAGATTTTCCCTTACACACGAATCGTGTAGGAGTGGTGTTTCTGAAACCCGACACACCAGACAAGATGTCATCCTAACAATGTTCGGAGAAATGCTCGAAGTCGTTACATCAGACGATGGAAGACCACAGTTGACATCAAAACTACCAGACTGCCACTTTAAAAGACACTTAGAATCAAACAGCGTAATAATGTTTTCATTGGTTCCAATACGAAATGCGAATGGAATGAGCGTGATTGGTTGCTTGTCTGTGGAGTGGTGTTCTTGGGTCAAAGCAGACGCAGTTGTTGAAGAAGATATAATTCCAATGGTAAAAGAAAAACGAAGATATATTGAGGCTGAGTTGGCTGCTCAGACTACATAAGTATATGGCAAAGAAAAAAAGATATTCTGATTTAGACCTAGACTTCATCACCCATCCAGTGAGTGGAGATATATCATTAAAGTATGACGAGGAAGCGGTAAAGAGGTCAATACGAAATCTGGTGTTTATGGGGAGATATGAAAAACCATTTCATCCAGAAATCAGGTCAGAAGTTCGTAAATTATTGTTTGAAAATTTTACCCCAGTCATTGGTTTCGAAATAGAAAGAGAAATTGAAGACATCATACGGGACCACGAACCACGAGCAAGAATGGACGAGGTTATTGTTGTTCAGAACGATGATATGCATTCATTGGATGTAACTCTTAGATTTACAATAGTCGGAGTTCCTGATGAAAGATTTGAACTCGAATTACCTCTGGAGAGGATACGATAATGGCAGACCGATTTAACGCAAAACTTTCAGTCTCTGATTTAGATTTTGATAGTATCAAAACGAATCTAAAGACATACCTCTCAACACAAGAGCAATTTAAAGACATCAACTTTGAAGGCTCTGGTATCAACATCCTGATGGATTTGCTCGCTTATAATACCCACTACCAAGGGTTCTATACAAATATGGTAGCGAACGAAATGTTCTTGGACAGTGCTGTACGGAGAGACTCTGTTGTTTCTTTGGCGAAGCATCTTGGTTATACTCCAAGGTCAAGAACTTCCCCGACAGCAACCGTAGATATTTTTTCTCCAACCGCCGAACTTACGGATGCTGTGGAAAGAGGAGTCATACTTAAAGGCACACAAGGTGACGAATCGTTTGACTTTTCTGTAATGGCAACTGTAGGATATACACTCGATTCTCGGGAAGCAACTGTGGGACAAACAGTTGCTCAGAATGTCACGATTAAACAAGGAAAGATTGAAACGCTTTCTTATGTCTTCGATGACAGAACTTCTGCAAAGTATGTCATTCCTGCGGTAGCAGATACTTCAACTCTCACCGTTCGTGTACAAAAATCCACAGAAGATAGCAGTGGTTATACTGATGCGTGGACTATTGTTAGTGATATCAATATCGTTGGCAAAACCGACAAAGCATATCACATTCAGGAAATTGATGGTGGAGAATTTGAAGTATACTTTGGTGATAACATTGTAGGAAAAAAACCAGACAACGGTAATGTTATTATTCTTCAGTATCTGAATACAAAAGGACCAGATGCCAACAATGTAGGGAGTTCAGACAAAGAAGGAGCAAGAGTATTTTCTTTGTCTGATTCTACCGTGAAAGTAATATCGGCAGCCGCTGGTGGTGCAGATGCAGAAACTGTAAAGTCCATTAAGTTCTATGCACCGAAAACATATCAAGCACAAGATAGGTCAGTAACCTCTAAGGACTACGAAGCAATCTTGATGAGAGATTACGCAGATATTGAATCTGTTTATGTTTGGGGCGGAGAAGATAATGTTCCACCAGAATATGGTAAGGTGTTTATATCCGTAAAGCCTTTAAGTGGTCTTAAAATTGATGACACGAAAAAAGAAGAAATCAAAAAAGATATTCTTAAGACTTCGAATATTGTCACAGTAACTCCTGAAATTGTTGACCCAGACTATCTGTTTCTTAATGTTCAGAGTGATGTAGTCTTTGACCGAAGCAAAACTGTTCTTGATAAAAACTCTGTATTGCAATTAGTACGACAATCAATTATTCATTATATCGATAATGATTTGGAAAAATTCGATAAGGATTTGTATTTCTCCAAACTTACGAAACTAATGGATGATTCTAGTTCGTCGATTGTTGGTAATGATACTACGTTATCACTGGAAAGAAGATTTGAACCTGCCATCGGAACAACTGCAAACTATACAGTAGAATTTGGAAATGCAATTCTTCACCCACACGATGGTCATATACCAGTCATTAGTAGTTCTGCCTTCACATATAAAGATGATGATAACATAGTAATTACAGCCTATCTTGATGATGATGGAAATGGTAATATTCGATTATGGAAAATGGGAGTTAATGGGGAAAAGATTCTTGTTTACTTTGGAACAAAATCTGTGGGAACTATAGACTATGGAAGTGGACTCATAACCTTAAATAACTTTAGACCTCTTTCATACGTCAACAATAGTCACATAAAAATAAATGCACCACTTCAAAACAAAAATATATTTGCTAGTAGGTCAAGAATTTTAACAATCGACACAGTTGACCCAAGTGCAATCACACTAACAATACGAGATTTGACTGAAAAGATGGGAAGTAGTTCTAGTTCTCATAGTTCTGGTTCTCATAGTTCTTCAAGTTCTAGTTCTAGTTCTTCGAGTAGTTCTGGTTCTAGTTCTTCAAGTTCTGGTTCTTATTAATAAGAAGGAATAAATGAGTTTAGTAGTAGTACTTACTTCAGGTTCGACGACCACTGTCACAGAAACGCTGACTCCGCTAATCACAAAAGCGGACAGTCTGGTTTCTGTTTCTGCAATGGTCAAAGAACAACTTCCTGATTTTGTTAGACAAGACCATACAAGATTAACAGAATTTATTGAAGCGTATTATGAGTGGATGGAACAAACAAATGGTACACTATACAGTACATTTGTTCTTCAAGATTATTCTGATGTTGATACTAGCCTGTCAACATTCATAAAACATTTTAAAAGTCAATATATGGAAAATTTTCCTGTAGCAGTGGCTTTTGATGCGAGTACTAATAGTCCCGTAAATGAAAAAAGACTGATAAAAAGAATCAAAGAATTCTATAGAGCAAAGGGAACAGAAAAGGCATATCGTCTTTTGTTTCGAATCCTCCACGATACCGTGATTGACACGTTCTATTATCCCAAAACAGATATTCTAAAGTCTTCTTCTGGTAAATGGATAACAGACACTAGTTTGAAACTTACAACCATCACTCCAGATTTTATTTGGGACACGATTGATAAAACTGCAAAGCAAGTTTTGCCAAATGGAGAGTTTGTTGCTTCTGCTATTATCAGAAATGTTAAACAATACAACACAAAAAATGCTTCCATTTCAGAAGTAATAATTGACGAAATTAATGGTAAGTTCAGAACAGATATTCCAGTTACTATTGAAGTGGGAGGAGTAACTGGAGATGTATCTGAAAATGTATACTCTGTGCTTCAAGGAATTCGTCCAATCGTCGGAATTACATCAGACGAACGAGGAGAAAACTACAGAGTAGGGGATAAGGTAACTGTAGTCTCCGCTTCAACTGGAGGTTCGGATGCCTTCGGTGAAATTGTAGAAATTGATGGAAAAGGCGGAGTAGTTTCAGTTGATGTAATTGACTCTGGAATATCATACGAAGTGAATGATGTAATTAGTTTTAATATTGATACTGCAAACGGAACTGGTGCAGGTCTTACGGCTTCTATTGATGCAACGTCAATATATCCTGGCTACTACTTTGGAACTGATGGACAGTTGAGTACAAACAAAAAAGTGTTTGATGCTAGATTTTATCAAAACTTTTCGTATGAAATAAAAACAGACATAACATTAACATCATACAAAAGACAAATTTTAGATTTGATTCATCCAGCAGGTTCGAAATTATTCAATCAAATGTTATTGAAAAGAGTAGAACCAGTAACTACTCAAAGGAAAACCTCGGGTAAGCCTTTTGAGATTTCTGTTCTTGGACACTATACTCCATATACATTTAACACAACAGAAAATTTAAGACACAATTCTCAAAGTATAGACTTGTATCCATTCGGATATAATCCTTCCGCGACAGGAGCAAGTGGGGCAAACGTATATGGAGCAGTCGCCGAAGATGGACTCACAGCACATCAAGGTGCTTCCGCTTCTGGAAGGACTGCATCTTATTATGGTTTAGTATACAATGATGTGATTGGCAGAACAGGTCCTGATGCAACATCGGCAGACATCGCAGGTCACAAATTTGCATTCGAACAAATAGCGACTCAGGGAGCAAGTGGTCATACTTGGGATGGTGCATCTGGTTCATCAGGTCCTCTTTATGCTGGAAGCCAAGGAGTAATTCTTGACTTGACTTTACTTACAGATGGAGATGGAGGAGGACTTTCTGGTGCATCTGCTTCCTATGCTATTTTGGGAACTGCGGCAGAAGCAAACTGGAATCAACAAGGAACTTATTGGGTAATTTTCCCTCATCCAAATACAAGAGGATTGACAGCAGTCGCATCGGGTTCTGCATTTAAGGCTGCTGAGATAAACCCATTCTTGTACATTGATGTTAGCGGAAATACTTATGGG
>Ga0209337_1003942_pt1 | contig 10357 bp, 12 predicted proteins | sample LinPmetageLP53_FD_184044 | JGI IMG/M metagenome (GOLD analysis project Ga0209337, IMG submission 184044) | Marine viral communities from the Pacific Ocean - LP-53 (SPAdes) (version 2) | ecosystem: Environmental > Aquatic > Marine > Oceanic | place: Pacific Ocean | collected 2010-02-08 | reverse complement strand
ATTAACAGGTGCTCTTACAGGATCAAGAATTTTAACATTTCCTCTTCTTACAGAAAATTTTTATTTTATTAAAAATAGCACTACTAATGCAGAAACATTACAACTTAAAGCCGTATCAGGTTCAGGAGCAACAGTTACTTTTGCAACTGATAACAAAGGATGGAAACTTATATATGTAGATGGTGTAGCAACTAATACAGGTGTTTATGAAGCAACTATAGGTGAGGCTAATGAAGTAACTCTTACAGGAACACAAACTTTAACAAACAAAACTTTAACATCACCTAAAATTGGAACTTCAATTTTAGATACTAACGGAAACGAATTAGCTTTACTTACAGCTACGGGTTCAGCAGTTAATGAATTTACATTAGCAAATGCCGCTTCAGGTGCTGGTCCAACTTTATCATCAACAGGTGAAACAAATGTTGATATTAATATTAACCCTAAGGGAACAGGTGTACTTAAAAGTGCGACAGCTGCAGTTAAAATTGCAGGACTGGAGACTATGTGGGTTCCATCTTCAGCAATGTATGGAGCTACAACTAACCCAGCAGACGCACAACAAGTTGAAACAACAGCAACAAGACCTGATATGAAAGTATTAGATTTTGATGCAGGTACAGATGAATTTGCACAATTTTCAGTAGCTTTTCCTAAATCATGGAATGAAGGTACAGTAACTTATCAAGTATATTGGACACCAGCTTCTACAAATACAGGTGACTGTATTTTTGGTTTGCAAGGTGTAGCTGTTGGTGACAATGATACTATTGATGTTGTTTACGGAACAGCAGTAAATATTACAGATGCTGGTATAGGAACAGTTGAAGATCAACAAGTTTCAGCTGTAAGTAGTGCAGTTACAATTGCAGGATCTCCTGCAGTAGATCAATTAACTTACTTTCAATTATTTAGAGATGCAAACGCAGGTGGAGATACGTTTAGTGCCGACGCAAGAGTTCTAGGTATCAAAATATTCTTTACTACTGATGCAGCTAACGATGCTTAAGAAATTTAGATATGAGAGATTTTTATAATTTAGACAATTATCATTACGGTAAAAGTTCAAAGAAACCCTATAACAGAGGTAAATCTTTTGGCTATCAAGTTTTAGGATTTGGTGCTGGAGGTAGTGCGTTAAGTTATTCACCCACACAACTAGGAATATTTGCTTTCGGTTATAAGGCACCCTCAGTAAATATTAGTAATTTAGTTAATACTTCAGGAGTTGTATCAACCGATCAAACAGGTGTTGGTACCGCTAGAGCTATGGGATATGATTCAGGATCTACATTTGGTTTTGAAAATGGAATTTGTTGTTTTGGACAAACCGGAGTTTTTGTTGCATTAACTAATAAAGTTAATGGTGCAGGTCTTGTAGCTACCGATACTGCTGCGGTAAGTGGTGCAACGGGTGGATATGTGGTTGGAGTAGGCTATGGTGGAAATAAAGGAGGAGCTTTTTTTGGTGGACGTACAGGTGATGGTTATTCAGGAATAACAAATTTAATTTCTGATGTAGGTATTGTATCCGCTGATACTGCAAAAGCGTCAGGTGTAACAGGGAGAGCCGGACCTTGTGGAGTTCCATTTGGAAATGAAAATTCTAATTGTCTAATGGTTTATGGAAACACTCCCGCGGCACAAAATATGTCTAATATAGTTAGCACTGAAGGAGTTGTTGCATCGGATGTTACCGGTGTCGGAACTGCTCGAGGTTCAGGAGCAGCTTCTAGATATGGTGTGGGTTTAGGCGTTGCAGCTTATGGAACAGGAGTTGCCCCCGCTCCCTATTATAATATATCTAATAAAGTAAATATTAGTGGAGTAGTCGCAACGGATACATCAGGTGTCGGAACAGCTAGAACAGGTATGGGAGGATGTGGCTATGGCGGAGACAAAGGAATATTTGCGTATGGTGCTCCGGGTGCTTACACAGCTGTATCAAATTTAGTAAGTTCTTCTGGAGCTGTAGGAACTGATGTAACAGGTGTCGGAACAGCTAGAACAGGCGTTTCAGCTTGTGGAATAGGGGTATAAAATTATGCCATCAAAATTTAACACAGAATTTAATTATCGTTATCAAGTAATAGGTGAAACACCTTGGGAAAAAATTAAAACATTACAAGGATTTTTAGAAGGAAGAATACAGGCTGGAATGCTTGAAAAAGCGGGTATGTTAAAAAAAGAAGCGCTGTATGCTAAATTAAAACATTTACAAAATGGAGGTGAGGGATTAAAGCATGAAATTTTAGAGCTTGAAGCTCAAGTTATAGAAATGAAATCCGCTCATATAATTCAAAAAGAAGCCTATGATCTTAATAATGAAGAAATTAAAATTCTAAAAAAATTAATAAAAGAACTTCTTGTTCTTGCAGAACCTACAAGAATTAAAGGGTATTCAAATGAACAAATGTATGAAGCTAATGCAGTAAATGAATTTACTGTTGCTCTTGGTAAAGACATACAATCTGAAATGATTGCAAATGGTAGACCTTCTCCAGCAAAAATAAGAACTGCTATGAGAAATCCTCAAACTTGGAATGCATTAAAAGCAGTAGGGATGATACCTAAAGAATCTAAGATACTTACCAGTAATATTAACTCACAATTAAAAATAGAACTAAAAGGAATTGAAGATGAAGAAGCTATATAAATTAGAAGCAAGTAACTGGGAAGCTTTTTTAGGATCAGAAAACAATAAAAAAGAAAGATCAATTGTAGCGGTAGCACAAGCTTCAGATTGTAGTTCTTATTTATTTATTTCTGATGAAGTATATACTCCTGAAGAAGATCATGTAGAGTTATTAAGTTCTGTACCAGAAGGATATGACATGACCTATTGTCAAGAATGGGGTTTAGAATTTAATCAAGAAGTTTTAGATAGAATTATTGCAGATATAGGTTGATATATTAAATATTAGAAAGTATAATATTATAAATGAAAGATATTGAGTCCAATATTACAGGAATATTTCAAACCCCTGTTTATACTACTAAATTAAAAAATTGTTTTTCTAAAAAAAAAATAGATTTTATTATTAATCAAGAAAAAGCTTCCCAAATAGGCACAGATTCGAAAAGTAAAAATCTTGCTAAAAAAATTTTAGGTCCTGCGTATTCTAAACTGTACGCTCCTTCCGAAAATAAATTTATTTTGAATAAAAAAGAACTTAAAGATTTAAAAAAAGAATTAGAGTTAATATTACAAGATTACTTTGATAAAATAATATGTTCTCCTGATGACATAACTCCGTATATTACTCAATCATGGCTTAACTATTCTGAACCAGGTAAATTTCATCATGAACACAATCATCCAAACTCTTACATATCGGGTGTGGTGTATGTTCAATGTCATGAAACTTTAGATAAAATTTCTTTTGTTAATCATAGTTATAAAATAATTCGACCAGAAGTGAAAGAACACAATGTATTTAATTCTTTAACCTGGACTATTCCTGTTAAAACAAATGATGTAATATTATTTCCTTCTTCCCTATCTCATTTTGTACCCCCTAATGAAGGAGACAACACTAGAATTAGTTTATCTTTTAATACGTTTATTAAAGGTACAGTAGGGCTTATGAATTCCGCAACTGGACTTATTTTTAAATGAGTGACATAAAAATTATTGATAATTTTTTAACTAAAGAAGAACACCAAGAAATTTACAAAGAACTAAGCGGAGATACATGTTTATTTCCCTGGTTTTATAATGAGTATGTAAATAATATTAACGACCCTAAAGATCAATTTCAATTTTGTCATCAGTTTTATAATATGGTACCGACCTCTGAAAATTTTAATTTAGTAAAACCACTAATAAATAAATTAAATATGACAGCGATAGCAAAAATAAAAGCTAATTTATTATTAAAAACAAAAACTCCAGTTGTCTTTGGTTATCATTCAGATTATACTTGGGAACACAAATGGTGGACAGCTATATATTATGTAAATTCTAATAACGGTAAAACTATATTTGAAAAAAATAAAAAAAATGTAGTTAGTAAAGCAAATAGATTAATAGTATTTGATGGAAGATTAAAACATTGTGGTACAACTTCAACTGATTCTAAACAAAGAATAGTTATTAATTTAAATTTTTTTGATCAAAACATGGGGAACTAAGAAAATGAACATAGAATATAGTTATTATTTTTGGGGACCGTTGTTGTTTAAAACCACATTACAAGAAGAAGATATTGTCTCTATCAAAAAACTTTGTAATAAAAAAAAATCAAATTTATACGTTAAAGGTTTAGCTGGTGTAATTGATCACGAGTATACAGTGGATCATATAAAATTATCAAAAATTATAGATAAATATTTAGTGGCTTTTCAACAAGCCTCTAAAAAATACTATAATGCCGATTGTCCACGATTAATTATTAATAAATCGTGGGTAAACTATATGAAAAAAGGTGATAGTAATCCACCACACATACACACGACTTGTGATCTATCTAGTGTTATGTATTTAGATGTACCCGACAAGTTATTAAAAGAACAAAAACAATGGTCAAACCGAGGCGGCGGACCTGGAGCTTTAACTTTTGTTAATCAATCACCTTTTCCTGGTTTTATCGGTAGTAATATTTTTCACCCAAAGACTGGAGATTTTTTTATATTTCCCTCTATGTTAGTACATATGGTTGCTACGTTTAAATCAGATGTTGAACGTATATCTCTAGCTTCAAATTTTAGTTTTGATAATGGCCAAGGCAACCAGTGAATCAAATAGAAGATTATATAATAATTAAAAATAATATTCCTAAAAAAACATGTCAATCATTAATTAATACGTGTAACAATAGAAAATGGAACAAACATGAATGGAATAATTATACCACTGGTGAATTTACTTCTGAATCAACAAAAGAATTAGATGTTATGTCAAGTTCGAAAGAACAAGAAGTTAAAGTAAAACCTTTTATTGTAAAAGCGTTAGAAGAATATCAAAAAAAATGTACTTGGGGTGGTGTTAAACCTACAGAAAAACCAACATGGCTTACTAGATTTAGTTCTATTCGTTTTAATAAATACGAAGTAGGAACTATGATGAGGGGTCATTATGATCATATACATACGCTTTTTGATGGAACGGTCAAAGGTATTCCTATTGTATCTATTGTAGCAAATTTAAACGAAGACTATGAGGGAGCAGAATTTTATTGCAGAGATAAAATAATACCTTTAACAACAGGAGACATATTATTGTTTCCTTCTAATTTTATGTTTCCCCATGGAGTAACAGAATGTACTAAAGGCACTAGATATTCATTTGTTAGTTGGGCTTTTTAAATCTATTGAAATCAATAACAATCTGATATACTACCTAATAAACAGGATTTTATATGTTACAAAAACTAGGTTTTTTACCCGGATTCAACAAACAAGTTACGTCAACAGGAGCCGAGTCTCAGTGGACTGGTGGCACAAATGTACGCTTTAGGTATGGTACGCCCGAAAAAATAGGTGGTTGGTCTCAATTAGGAGATAGTAAATTAACTGGTGCAGCTAGAGGTTTGCATCACATGGTTAATAAAACAGGTATTAAGTATTCTTTAATTGGAACTAATAGAATTTTGTATGCCTACACAGGAGATGTGTATTATGACATACACCCTTTAACTAATCCATCAGGTACAGCTATTACAAATGCCTTTAGTACAACTAATGGACAACCGACTGTTACTTTAACTTTTTCTAGTGCTCATGGTTTTGAAGTAGGAGACATTATTTTGTTTGGAGATACTTCTACATTTAGTGCTATTACAGGTTCAAATTTTGGTGCTGCAGATTTTTGTGATAAAAAATTCATGATAACAAGTGTTCCAACTGGAACAACATTAACTATTACAATGCCCAGTAATGAAGGCGGAGCCGGTGCGGTAACTTCAGGTGGGATTACTTATTTTCAATACTACCATGTAGGACCACCAGATCAAGTTGGAGTTTTTGGTTATGGTATTTCTCAATGGGGTGGAACAACTACAAACCCACAAACAACTACATTAAATGGATTATTAAATAATGATGCTGCTGGAACCGGAGGAACGGGAACTACAATTAACGTGGCCAGCACAACAGGATTTCCAAGTGCAGGAACAAATATTATACAAGTAGGAACCGAAGAAATATCTTACACAGGAATTACTTCTACAAGTTTTACTGGAATTACAAGAGCTGTTAGAGGAACAACCAGAGCTGCTCACAGTACTAGCGCAACTGTTACTAATCACAGTGGTTTTTCAGGATGGGGATCAGCAGCTTCTACTACAGATAAAGTTGCAGAACCCGGAATGTGGTCTATAGATAATTTAGGTAGCACTGCTATTGCATTAATATTTAACGGCGAATGTTTTGAATGGAATTCAGATCTAACTAATGCCGTAACAACAAGAGCTACAATTATTACAGGTGCACCTACAGCGTCTAGAGATATGTTAGTATCAACTCCTGACAGGCACTTAGTATTCTTTGGTACAGAAACAACTATTGGAGATAAAACCACACAAGATGATATGTTTATAAGATTTTCTTCTCAAGAAAATATAAATGAGTATACACCTACAGCTGAGAATAGTGCTGGTACACAAAGACTGGCCGCTGGATCACGGATCATGGGTGCTAAGCTTGGTAGAAATGCAATTTATATTTGGTCGGATACATCTTTATTTACTATGAGATTTGTTGGAACTCCTTTTACATTTGCTTACGAACAAGTTGGAACTAACTGTGGATTGATTGGTAAGAATGCAGCCGTTGAAGTTGATGGTGCTGCGTACTGGATGTCTGATAATGGTTTTTTTAGATACACCGGTAAACTAGAATCTATGGATTGTTTAGTTGAAGATTATGTTTATGACAATTTAAATACAACATCTAATCAAATGGTTTATGCAGGTATTAATAACTTGTTTGGTGAAGTTACATGGTTTTATCCAGAAGCTAACTCTAATGTAAATACACAATCAGTTACATATAGTTATCTAGATTCTACAGCTAAACGACCTATATGGTTTGTAAATGCAAGTAGTTTATTTATTAGAACTGCATGGCAAGATTCTGCGGTATTTGGATTGCCTCACGCTACACAATACGATGCAGGAACAGATAGTTCTTTTGATGTTGAAGGTAATACAGATGGAATTTCATATTATTATGAACACGAAACAGGAGTTAATCAAGTAAGACTTGGTGTTACTACAGCTATTCCAGCTGATATTACATCTGGTGATTATGACATTACACAAAAAGTAGTTAGAGGCGCAGCCACTAACATGGCAGACCTTAGAGGTGACGGAGAAAACATAATGAGAGTTAGTAGAATTATACCCGACTTTATTAGTCAATCAGGAAACACTATTTTGCAATTAGATTTAAGAGATTATCCTAATGAAACAGCAGCTAGTTCATCACTAGGTCCTTTTACAATAACATCAAGTACTACAAAAGTAGATACACGTGCAAGAGCTAGATCAATTGCACTTACAATATCTAACACAGCTGTGGATACTACTTGGAAGCTAGGAACTTTTAGGTTAGACATACAAGCTGGAGGAAGAAGATAATGGATCAAATATTTCAAATAGCTTTACAATATGGAAAAGGTCAGATTACTCAAGCGGGTATAGATTATGCCCTAGAGTTATTAGGTTTAAATAAACAACAAGGAAACTCCAAGTATGGAATTAATTTAGCTAGCGGTCAAAGTATTAATCCTATGAACATGCTTAAAAGAGCCGGTGTAAATCAAATTTTTAACAATGCAGGTTCAGGAATAATGGGACCCGGTCTTTTATTAGGTGGAGCAATGATGTTAGGCAGAGCTTATAATCCTACAAGATCAGGCTCGCGTAATTATAATCCAGCTCTTAAAGGTCAAATAGATTATGTAAAAGGTTTAAATGGATATTATCAAACAAATTCAGCAAGTGGTTTAGGACAATATGGACCTGGTTCAGTATTAAGTGGTCAACACACTATGTCTATGTTTGGAACCAATGATTATGAAAAACAGTTAAATAAGAAAAAGAATTATGCACTTAAAAAATTAGAAAAAAAAGAAGATAGCAAATATTATCAAAATATACTTAATAGAACTAACAAAGAAATAGCAAATATTCAAGATTACAACGCACAAAAAACTATAGAAAAAAATCAATTTAAAAATTTACAAAATATAAACGCTGGTAATAATAATCCTTCACAGGGTAATAGAGATAATAATGTTTCCAGTCCAACAAATTCTCTTGGTCATCCATCCAGAAGAGCAAACGGTGGAAGAATTCGATATTCTAATGGAGGCATCGCAAGTTTATAATGGCAAAGATAGTACAAACATTAACCAGAGCAAGTGCAGAATATGAGGAAGACGTATCACAGTCCCTAGTTAGAGATTTAGATGCAGTTCTTGAGAAATTAAACACAACATTTCAAGAAGAATTAAAACAGGAGATAGAAGCTAGAAGTTTCTTTTTAGATTAATGGCAGTAGTAAACCAATATAAATTTAAAGGCATAGATAATAATACAAGTGGTAGTGCACTAACACCACTAGGTGCTAGTATTCCTGCAGTCAATGAAACAATAGTTATTAAATCAATACTTGTTACATCAGCTGGTACACCAAGTGTGACTGTAACAAACAACAGTATTACAGCTATTAAATCAGCGGCGTTAACAGCTGATACTACAACAGAATTATTAACCCAACCGCTAATAATAGAAGGTGGTACACCTTTTACAGTACAGTCAAGCACAACAGACTCGTTTGATGTAGCTATTAGCTACCTAAACATTAAGAAAGAGGTAACAACATAATGAGTGAAATAAAAATGCTAACTCCAAAAGAGATCATAACTACAATATCAAACAGTAAAACTGGCGAAATCTATAAGGATGAAGAAGCTTTAAAAGCTGCAAATATTCCTGAAGAAGATATAAGAAGAGATGTAAAGGTTATTATGCCGGCTCTTGATTTGTTTGCAAAAACAAAGTAAGGTATAAAACCCTATAAAAGAAGACAAAATTATGGCAATAACAGATATACAAATTTCAGAAGAGTTAGAAACTAGCGCAGCACCTATAAAGTATAGAGGTGACGAAGGTCCTAAGTCTCCGCAAGATGAACAACGAATGAAAATGGCTCAGTTAGAAGAAGCATACGAACAGTATGTTGATGAAATGATAGAGATGGGAAATGAGCCTATGTCTATGGAACAATTTTTACAACAAGTTATGGCCGAAGGACAAATGAGTAGTAGAGGTCCAATATTACCAAGTGATGAAGATCCTGTAAATCCTTTTCAACCTAAACCTGACAGACAGATGGCAGCGTATGGTGGTATCATGGGTCTAGATGGAAGAAAAAAATATGGTGTTGGATCATGGTTCCAGGAAAACATTATGGATCCAATTAAAAACAATCCATTAGTGGCTGCAGCTGCACTTGCAGGAGGTGTTGATCTTTATAAAAATAAAAGTGAGTCTGTTATAGGAAATATTTTTAATAATCCAGGGGTCCAAAGAGTTTTAAAAGGTAAAGAAATATTAGATAAAGAAAACGAAGGAACTGGTAAGTATGAAGGCGGTGTTTATGATGCACTTGCAAAAAACATTGTACCAATAATCGGTGGTATTGGAGCAGGTTTGTTTACTAAAAGTCAACAAGGTGGTGGTGGAGGTGGTGGACAAGACGCAAGCACATTTGGACAAGTAAATGATCAAACCGGAATGGACCTACAGGAATATACAAAAGGTCTTAGCTTATTAGATGAAAAACAAATGATGGCAGGAGGACAAAATTTTGCATTACCAGATGCTGCTAGAAAATATACACCAGCAGAAATGATTGAAACATATGCACAAGCAGCAGCTAATGGTGGTAGAATAGGTTTTAACAGGGGTGGTGGTGCTGATATGGGTGCTCCGCAAATGAATGCAGCACAAGCAACAGAAGAAGCAATAACTAAAATAATGCAAAAAATGCAAGACCCAAATTTAACAGATGAGGACAGAATTTTTCTTCAAGAAAAATTAAAAGTATTTGCTATGCCTACACAACAAACATCTATGCAGATGCCAATGATGGCTATGGGTGGTAGAATAGGTAGAGCCGAAGGTGGAATCATGGACCTTGGTGGTATGGAAAAAGATTACAGAGCTGAAGGTGGGTTTGTACCTATAGGAGCCAAAGAAAAAGCAGACGATGTGCCTGCAAGATTAAGTGTAAATGAGTTTGTATTTACTGCAGATGCTGTTAGAAACGCAGGTGGTGGAGATATAGATCAAGGCGCAGAAGTTATGGAAAACATGATGAAACATTTAGAACAAGGTGGACAAGT
>Ga0209337_1003941_pt1 | contig 10358 bp, 11 predicted proteins | sample LinPmetageLP53_FD_184044 | JGI IMG/M metagenome (GOLD analysis project Ga0209337, IMG submission 184044) | Marine viral communities from the Pacific Ocean - LP-53 (SPAdes) (version 2) | ecosystem: Environmental > Aquatic > Marine > Oceanic | place: Pacific Ocean | collected 2010-02-08 | reverse complement strand
AAAGTATAGAGATATATTCTATCCGTTTAACGCTAATCTAATTCCAGAACATACAGAAAAAGAGTACGATGTAATTTACCACGGGGGCATTCACGGACAAGAACATTTAGATTGTCTTGATGTTATACAGAAATTTAACTATCGTTATTGTTCTATGAGTCACGGTATCAATCCACTCACTGTAGAGTCTATGAAATACGCCACCAATAAAGACCTTTCGTTCAACGACAAGATTGCACTGGTAGAGAAATGTAAGATTTCTGTTTGCTACAATATAGCACATATCAGAGCAGAACACATTCCCAATATAAAGTCGTGGGAAAGGTGGAATGAAAACGAAGCATTCTCTGAGGTAGATGGTATGAATATTATGCCACAATTCAAAACGAGAATGCACGAAGCCGCAATTTCAAAAACCTTAAACTTGGTACAGAAGGATAAGTGGAATATTGCCGAGAAGTACTATGAGCCAGATACAGAGTTTATTTACTTCACAGACAAGCAAGACCTAGAAGACAAGATTAAAGAAATAACTTCGAACTGGAAAGACTATATTCCTATCGTAGAAAAAGCATATATTAAATCTTTAAACTATACAACAAACAAGTTCTTGGGTATAATAGAACAGAACAAGGAGTGGAACTTATGCAAAAATGCAGAGGCTGTAACAGCACAAACTTAAAACTAATACTAGACTTAGGCAAACAGCCTTGGTGTAATGATTTTCTAAGCAAAGAACAAGTGGGGAAAGAAAAATTCTATCCCTTGCGTCTTTGTGTTTGTTCTGATTGTGAACTGCTACAGTTAGACCACACGGTTCCAAAGGAAACTATGTTTCAAGACCACCAGTACTTGTCTGGTATGACTCAAACTCTTATTAATCACTTCTACGAAGTAGCAGAAGAAAATACAGAACAGTTTAATATTCAACAGGACGATTTGATTGTTGATATTGGAGGGAACGATGGTTCTCAATTGCAACAGTACCAAAAACTTGGTTGTGATAATGTTCTCAATATAGAATCTGCAATTAGAGTGTCAGATATTGCAAGAGAAAATGGAGTCCCTACCCTTACAGAATTCTTCGATGAGGATACGGTGGATAGTCATTTGGGTGAGAAGAGTGTCAAACTTTATAACGCATCTGGTGTATTCTTTCACCTAGAAGAACTACACAGCGTAATCAAGGGAATCCAGAAAAGCCTAAGAGATGATGGTGCATTGATTGTTCAGTTTATGTACGCTGGAGCAATGATTGAAGGTAAGAATTTTGATACCATTTATCACGAACATCTCTGTTACTATACCATCAGAAGTTTATCAAATCTTCTAAGACCTTATGGACTAGAAATCTTCGACGGTTATTATTCAGAAATTCATAGTGGTTCAATCATTGCAAAGATTTGCCACTCAGACAGTCCACTAAACAAAAGGACTGAACGGTTTGTTGAACTTGCACGAAAAGATGAGAAGTATACGACCGATGCATTTGTTTCTTTCGCAGAAGAAGTAGAAAGCAGTAAAGAGAAACTGAAAGATTTCCTAGTAGACTTGAAAGAACAAGGAAAGACAATTTATGTTTATGGTGCGCCAGCAAAAGGCAATACTCTACTAAATTACTTCGACATTGATAAATCAATTGTAGACAAGTCCGTTGAAATTAATGAAATGAAAATCGGAAACTATCTCCCACAGTCCCATATTCCAATTTGTAAAGAAGAAAAGACCGACCTCCCCGATTACTATCTTCTGCTTTCTCATAATTTTGCAGATGAAATCATAAAGAAGAATCAAGACATTATCGAGCAGGGAGTTAGTTTCATCATTCCTTTCCCAGAAGTTAAAGTAGTATCGAGAGAGGTAGCAGTAAATTGATTAGTATTTTTGGTTCTACTGGGTTCGTTGGTTCGGAATTTGTTTCAACATATTCGGACGAGTGTGTCCCTGTACCAAGAGAATCTAGCGAACCTCTCAGCGAAAATGTTCTATACTTCATAAGCACAGTAGACAATTATAATATCTACGACGACCCGTATCTGGACATCAATACTAATCTTATAAAATTAATTGATGTTTTGGAGAGTTGTCGTAATTCAGACAGAAACACAGTCTTCAATTTTGTAAGTTCTTGGTTTGTTTATGGGAAAACCGATTCTCTTCCAGCAAAAGAAACTTCTGTGTGTAATCCGAATGGGTTTTATTCAATAACAAAACACGCCGCAGAAAGACTGTTGATTTCCTATTGTGAGACTTACAATATTCCGTATAGAATACTAAGACTGACCAACATAATAGGCTCCACAGATAAGAAGGTTTCGAAGAAAAGAAATGCAATTCAATATATGATTGGTCTTCTAAAAGAAAACAAAGAAGTGAAACTGTACGATGATGGTGGTCACATAAGAGACTATATGGATGTGAAAGATTGTTGCAGAGCAATTAAAACCACCCTCGATACAGCACCTACGAATGTGACAATAAATATTAGTAACAGTGAACCAACTAGAATTGGCGATATAATCAAACACGCAAAACGAAAGATAGGTTCGGAAAGTAAAATCTCATACATTCCCACGCCTGAATTTCATAAGATAGTACAAATTCAAGATATGTTTTTAGATAACACTAGATTACTTGAACTTGGATACAAACCATCTATCTCTATCTTTGAATCTATTAATATGTTATTGGAGAACAGATGAAAAAATATCAAATCTCAGTAGACAAAACAGACAGAAAAAAAGAACTAATAAAAGAACTTGTCGAACTTTCACACTCCGACGATAAGCAATGGGTAGCGGGAGAAGACCTAGTTCAGTATGCGGGAACTTATTATTCAAACGAAGAATTTGAAGTTTCTATTGAGTCACTACTAAACCCCTGGCTTGCACTAGGTGGAAATGGAATTAGATTTGAAAGAAAGTTTAAGTCTAGACTCGGAAAGGATTACGGTGCATTAACCAACAGTGGTTCTAGTGCAAATCTCTTGATGGTGTCGGCGCTGAAGTCCAAGCGACTTCACGCCTTACCAGAAGGAACAAAAGTTATCACTCCCGTGGCTGGATTTCCTACTACAGTAAATCCAATTATCCAAAATGGTTTTGTTCCAGTGTTTGTCGATATTGAATTGGAAACACTTAACATTGATATTGAACAACTAGAGAAAGCGGCAAAACAAGGTGCTAAGGTTTTAGTTTTTGCACACGTTCTTGGCAATCCTCCAAATATGAAAGAGGTGATGAGAATCGTAGAAGAGTACGATTTGATTCTTCTGGAAGATTGCTGTGACGCACTTGGAAGCACATACGATGGCAAACTACTAGGCTCGTTTGGTGATTTTGCTACCTGTTCTTTTTATCCTGCTCACCATATGAGTATGGGAGAAGGTGGGTTTGTTGCTTGCAAAACAAAACAACACGAAACAGTTGTAAAGAGTCTTCGTGAATGGGGAAGAGGTTGTTATTGTTCAGGAAAGAAAGCCTGTCTACTTCAGAATGGAACTTGCGGAAAGAGATTCGATAATTGGCTACCAAGTCTTCCAGATGAGATATTTGACCATAAGTACATCTACGAAGAAATTGGATACAATATTAAACCTCTGGACTTGCAGGCTGCTATTGGTTTAGTCCAGTTGGAAAAGTTGGATGAGATGATTGCGATTCGCAAAAAGAATTTCAATCGACTTTATGATATATTCAGCAAGTACGAAAGGGTATTCCATTTACCAAAGGCAACGGAGAACTCAGACCCTTCTTGGTTTGCTTTCCCCTTGACGCTTCGGGATGGCGTACATTTACGAAGAAGTGATTTCACTAGATTCTTGGAGGACAGGAAAATACAAACTAGAAATTACTTCGCAGGAAACCTTCTTCTACAGCCAGCATATCAGGGGATATATGACGGTGATGCAAAGAACGATTTCCCAGTGGCAACAAAAGTCACAACCGACACATTTTTCTTGGGAACGAGTCCCGTCATAACAGATGAACAGTTAGACTATGTTCAAGAGACTGTTGATTATTATTTCGACCAAGCAAACAGAGGCGCATAATGAAAGTATTAGTAACAGGTGCAACGGGATTTTTAGGAACCCATCTAGTTCGAAAGTTTGAAGAACTAGGATGGGATGTATCTATCTCAAATACAAAGCACGCCAGTCTGAGTAGAATTGATAACCTATGGTGTTTCAATGATATCAAGTTTGATTATATTTTTCACTTAGCCGCTGTAACAAAAGCAGGAGACTATTGCTTAAAGTATCCTGGCACTCAGTGGTTAGAAAATCAAACAATCAACACCAACGCTCTATGGTACTGGCAAAGATGGCAACCACAAGCAAAGATGATTTGTATGGGGACTAGTTGTTCTTATTCGCCTGGGATTCATATGAAAGAAGAGAATTATCTTTTGGGAGAACCAGAAGAAAGTCTATACACATACGCTATGACAAAGCGTATGTTGCTCAATGGTCTTCAATCTATAGAAAATCAACACGGACTTAAGTGGTTATATTTCATTCCGTCTACTCTATATGGACCAGACTTTGAACTGGATGATAATCATTTCATTTTTGACTTCGTTCGGAATTGCTACAACGCAAAACATAAAGATGAGAAGTTTGTGGTGTGGGGAAATGGAGAACAGAGGAGAGAACTCATTTACATAGATGACGCCATCGATGCGATGATTAATCTTCTTCCTTATGATAATCAAGTATTCAATTTAGGCTCAGGAGAAGACAACACAATAAATGAATTTGCCACTCTTGTGTGTGATGCCTATGGGTACGACTCTAATTCAATCGAACACGACTTGGATAAATATGTTGGTGTTAAGGAAAAGAAAATTGACACTGAAAAAGTGTTAAAGCATTTGAATCAAATACCTTTCATAAAGACAACACTAAAAGATGGCATACAAAAGTGTGTAGATTACTACAGTAAGGCAATAACAGAATGATGGAATTTATACTGGGACTTTTGAGTGGGATATTTGTACATAGATTATATGTTTTTGTTTTACTTAAATATACCCCACAAATAGACTGGTATGCAGAAAGACCTAAACTTTATTTTTGGAGATTTTGGAAATGAAAGACAGAAAATATTTACCGACACTATCGGAATTGATTGACAGGTTGAGCATTACTCAACTTAAGGAAGTCTTCATTCCAGAACACAAACAAGAATACTCGGAAGAAATTCAATTGATACTTCACGATATTGATTTGCTAATGAAAGAACACAAACCTGATGCAAATATGATTCGTGATATAATTGTTTTGTCTCAAATGAACCTTCACATATGGCACAACGAATCTGCTTGCAGAAATGGTGAAGAAGGAGCAGACTTGAAATTGACACACGGACTGAATGGAATTCGTAATACTGCCAAGAACAAGATACAGGAAAAGATTGGCGGAAGACAGGACTACAAGATTGACTGTCTTGCGAGTGAGTTCAAAGATTGGGAGATTAGTTGGTGAGCAAAATACTGGTGATAGGCGATTCCTGCCTTGACATTTACATTTATGGAAAATGCGACCGACTTGCTCCCGAAGGACCTGTTCCAGTATTTGAACCACTACACCATACCCACAACGGAGGTATGGCGAGGAATGTATACGACAATTTGATTTCAATAAACGAACCTTGTGAGTTGATTACTAACGAAGAAGAAATCACAAAGACAAGGTATGTCGAGTACAGAACAAATCATTGTGTGATGAGAGTAGATTCCCACGGAAGAACAGTAAAAAGAATAAAAGATTTAAACATTGATTTTGCTTCGTATTCTGCTATAATCATTTCAGATTATGACCACGGTTATCTTCTAGAGGAAGACATAGAATTCATCTCACAAAATCATTCTTTGGTAGTGATGGATACTAAAAAGAAATTAGGAGAATACTGCAAAGGTATCAAATTCATAAAGATAAATGAATACGAATACAATCAGACAAAGCACTTGCTCGATGAGTGTAGTTTTCCTTTTGAGGACAAACTGATAGTTACATTGAGCGAAAAGGGATGCGTATACAAGGGGAAACCTTATCCCGTGGAGTCTGTAGAAGTTAAAGACCTTGCTGGTGCAGGGGACACCTTCCTAACTGGATTTGTTTCTGATTATCTAAAAACAAACGATGTACAATCTGCAATAGACAGAGGAAATGAATATGCTTCTATTGTAGTCCAACATAGAGGCGTTAACAAAGTAGGTGAACACTTATGAGTACCAAAAAAGAAAAATCAGAAATTGTCGAAAAGGGATGGGGAAGTGAAGTAATTTTTGCCAACAATGAAATGTATTGTGGCAAACTTCTTCGTTTCAATAAGGGAGCAAGATTCAGTATGCACTTTCATATGAAGAAAGATGAAACTTGGTATCTTGCAGAAGGCGCCATTCGACTTAATTGGATTGATACGACAGATGCTTCAAAACGAACTGAAGTAATTCGAGAAGGTGAAGTAGTACGCAATCGCCCAGGCGAACCCCACCAAGTAGAAGCACTTAGCGATGCAGTAATTTTTGAAGTGTCCACTACACACTTCGACGAAGATAGTTATAGGGTGGAACGAGGAGACAGTCAAATTGTCTAATAAAAAAGTAATACAAAGAAACACTAAAAATATTGGATTGCATTCCAAAGGCGACAACAATGGATATGATGACAATGGAAATCTAGTAGACGGATATCAACACGGCGATGCACTACACGTTGACAACGAAGTGACTAAAGAACTAGACCCATTGTTCAAAACTGTAGCAAAAAATATAGTGGAAACATACAATCCAAAAACCGTTCTGGAGTTGGGTTGTGGTAATGGTCAATTGTCATACGAAATAAGAAAATTAAATCCAGACATACTTACCGTGACGGCAGATGCAAACAGAGACTTGTTGGATAATGATACATTCAAAATGCTAGACGAAAATCATTTTCCTGTAAGAACAGACGAAGAATTTTCTTTTACATATGAAGATTCTAAAGATAGAATAGAATTTGATGTAATTGTTTCTTTGGAGCATTTTGAACACATCCCCACAGACAATGTTGACCAGTTGATGTATAATATACACAATCACTCAAAAGAGGGAACGCAGTTGATGTTTACGGCGGCAAAATGGGAATATGAAGAAGAAGGAAGAGAACATATTCATTGCACTGTTAAACCATATCTCTGGTGGGTAAACCTTATCGAGCAATTTAGGTTTTACCCTCGTAATCCTGATATTGATAGTTATCCAGAACCTTTCCTTATTGGAAGGTGTATGAACGGCACCACTTCAGAAATATTTGCAAGAAGGACTGAAAACAGACGGACAGAATATAAATGGTCTACAGGTCCAGATACTGAATGGTACGACATAAAAGGGACGAAGTATGTCTATTCATCAAACGAATTCCGAAAAGCAATACTTGCAAGGGACGGTATAGTTGGTTGAAAACTACTCAACAATTTGGTTAAATGGTTGTTTCGATATTCTGCATCGAGGTCACATCGAGATGTTTAAATATGCGAGTACTCTGGGTGGACGAGTAATAGTGGCTCTAGACACAGATGAAAGAGTAAAAAAAGCAAAGGGAAATTCTCGTCCCATAAATAAACTGGAAGACAGAAAAGAACTGATTCGTTCCATTAAATATGTTAAAGGTGTAGTGTCGTTTGGAAGCGACGAAGAATTGATTTCTCTTTTGAAAGAGTTTCGTCCAGTTTGCCGAGTAATAGGTGGCGACTATAGAAACCTTCCAATTGTGGGAGAAGAGTACTCTGGAGAAATATTATATTTCGATAGAATACCAGAGTACTCAACGACAGGAATACTTAATGTACAAAGAGACTAAGTTAAGAACATTTATAAAGACAACATTGTGGAGAGTATTTGCTACATTTAATAGTTTCATTATTCTATATTTGGCGATATCACAGGAACACCTCTGGAATGCAATCTTTATGAACATCACTGGCTTCTTTGTTTATTTTTTTTATGAAAGACTTTGGAATGTGATTCCATACGGAAAGGTACAACAATGAAAAAAGTTTTAATTACTGGCGGAGCGGGATATATTGGGACAACCCTTGTTCCTACACTTCTGGAAAAGGGATATGGTGTTACTGTTGTAGATAATCTTATGTACAGACAGACAACTCTTACGACACACTGTTCCAATCCAAACTTTAAGTTCATCAAAGGTGATGTAAGGGACACTGATTTAATCGACCCACTCCTAGAGGAACACGACATCATTATTCCTCTTGCTTGTATCGTAGGAATGCCTGCTTGCAAGAAGGACGAAAGAGCCGCAGTTCAAGTCAACGAAGAAGCGATAAAGCATATTGCTGATGTTGTTGGTTCTAGCAAGAAGATTGTATTCCCAACTACGAACTCTGGTTATGGTATTGGAGAGGTGAAGGATGGAGAATTGGTTCATTGCGACGAAGAAACTCCGCTTGCTCCCTTGAGTCTATATGGTACAACGAAAGTAAATGCAGAGAACTATCTCAAGGAAACAGCAGGTGCGGTTTGTCTCCGTCTCGCAACGGTATTTGGAATCTCGGAACGAATGAGACTTGACTTACTTGTGAACGACTTTACTTATAAAGCCTGCACAGATAAGTATATTGTTCTCTTCGAAAGTTCCTTTAAGCGAAACTTCATTCACGTTAAAGATGTAGTTGGTGCAATGATTTTTGCTATTGACCATTATGATGAAATGAAGGGTGAATCGTTTAATGTGGGACTCAGTAGTGCCAATCTTTCGAAGATGGAGTTGTGCGAGGCTATCAAGGAATACATTCCAAATTTCTCTATTCAAGAATCCGAGATTGACAACGACCCAGACAAGAGAAACTATATCGTAAGCAACGACAAACTTGAGTCTCTTGGATGGTATCCCACCGTAGAACTAGAGTATGGTATTAGAGAATTGATTGAAGCGTACCAAATAATTTCGTACAATAATAAGTTATTTACAAATCAGTGAGGTGAAATATGAAAGTAGGATTTACAGCAGGCAATTTTGATATACTCCACCCAGGCTATATCTACACCTTTGAAGAAGCAAAGAGACACTGTGATAAGTTCATTGTGTTTCTTCAACGCGACCCATCAGAAGGCAGACACAGCAAGTATGCGCCTGTCATTTCGTATTACGAAAGATACAAGACTCTAATGTCAATTGAGTATGTGGACGAAGTGTATATGTATCAGAATGAAGAAGAACTATACAAGTTAATTGAATTCTTTAAGCCTGATATTCGTATCTTGGGTGAGGACTATATTGGAAAGTCCTTCACTGGTGATGATTTACCACCGAAGATAATTTACACAACTCGTTGTCACGAATGGTCCACGACAAGACTCAAAGATTTAATTACCGTTCAGACTATCAAGCAAAACCCAGACATCGTGAAGAGGGCATCAGAATGAAAAATGTAATGATTACAGGCTGTGCAGGGTTCATCGGAAGTTATGTTACCGAAGAATTTTTAAATGCAGGTTACAAGGTTCACGGTGTGGACAAGATGACCTATGCAGGTAACAGAGAAAATATGAATTCCTTTATAAGCAATCCTAATTTTTCGTTTTCGCCTTCCTGTATTACTATGCCATCTCATATGAAACTTATTGTGGAACAGAATAGTATAGATTGGATAATTAATCTGGCAGCAGAAACGCACGTTGATAATTCAATAGAATCGTCTGATGTATTTGTTAAGACAAATATTCAAGGAACAAAAAGTCTACTGGACACTTGTAGAGAAACAGGAGCAAAACTTCTTCACTTTTCTACGGACGAAGTGTATGGTGTTTCTTCTAAGCGAGCATTTACAGAAGAAAGTAAACTAGAACCAAAGAACCCATACTCTGCAACAAAAGCGGCAGCCGACCATATGATTCAATCTTATCAAAACACATATGGTACAGAGTATATAATTGTCCGACCATCGAATAACTTTGGAATCAGACAGCACGATGAAAAGTTTATCCCGACTATTATGAGAACACTAAAGGCGGGGAAAAGGATTCCTGTCTACGGAAAGGGTAATCAAATTCGTGAATGGACACACGCAAGAGAAACCGCAAAAGCAACAAGGTTTATTTTAGAAAATTCAGACACAAACGAAATCTATAATATCTCTTCTCTTTTTCATACAGAAAATATGGATGTTGTTCAGAAGGTTTGTGATGCGTTAGGAAGAAATGTAGAGAATAGTGTAGAGTATGTGCCAGACAGACCAGGTCACGACTTTAAATATTCTATCACCGCAAAGAAACTAAAAATTCTTGGTCACGTTGTTTCAAGCAACTTCGAGGATGACCTAAAGGAAATTGTAGATTATGAATTTAGTAGC
>Ga0209337_1003939_pt1 | contig 10361 bp, 24 predicted proteins | sample LinPmetageLP53_FD_184044 | JGI IMG/M metagenome (GOLD analysis project Ga0209337, IMG submission 184044) | Marine viral communities from the Pacific Ocean - LP-53 (SPAdes) (version 2) | ecosystem: Environmental > Aquatic > Marine > Oceanic | place: Pacific Ocean | collected 2010-02-08 | reverse complement strand
CGGGCTGCGTCCTGCGCACGTTCGAGGATATCATCCGCGTCGAAGTCCTCGTCATCCTCCCAACCTTCCGGGAAAAGATCCTCGAACATGTCGGTGCTGTAGAAACCGAGGTGGTCTTCGACGGCATTGTAGATTTCGCTGGGAATGGTCATCATGAGATCAGGTTTCCTTCGACTTGGCAGGTGAAGTGGTACGAAAGAGGGTGCAGAGGTCCGTATTCGCTGTTCTCATCGAAACTGGCAAGCTCACCGATGAGGTAGGTTCCGTGGTCGTGGTCCGCTGAGAGAACGCGGTAGTCGTTACCGTCGATCCCTTGGACCTTCCATCCGATTGCGAGATTCATGAGCAGACCTCCTGCGGATCGCGTGCGAGATCCTTGGTTGCTGCGACGTAGAACCGATCTCCGTCGAAGTTGGGATTCGTTCCCTTGAGTCCTTTCTCCATCTTCACAGCGAGGATTGCATGATCGGACGGTGAGAGGTTCTGATCCATCGCGTAGTCGTTGATGAACTGAGCGAGGAAGGTGTAGTGAGCGCGTGTCATTCGTGGTGTTTTATTCATGCGTGTATTGTATCCTGAAAAGGCTGGTTTGTCAAGTGAAGGGAAGGGTTTTTTCAGAGAAAATCTGGAATGTGTGACATGATCATTCCATGCTCGATGTCGAGTTCAGCGAGTCCGATGGTGAGGACCGGATCGAATCGGGTGATCGAGGTTGATTCCCCGACGAACTCGCGAACCTCGTCCCGTGCATCCTCTTCATCGTATGCAGCAAGGACGAAACCACAAGCGACTTCATCGCTCATGACTCCATCGTATGGGACGTATGCGGAGAGAGAGTATAGATTGAGTTGTGCTGGTTTGTTCATGCGTGTATTATATCCGAAAGTGGCTAGCGTGTCAACTCAATCAGAAACGATTGTGGATAACTTGTGGAGATCGTCGATGGACCATTCTGCCAGGTCGCGATTTTCCTTGTCCCAATCTTCCCATGTCATTGGGTATGCAAGCGTGTAGAGTGCTTTCGCTTGTTCACGGGTGACGGGAACGGTTTCTTCCCGTTCACAGTCGATGAGGTAATATCCCACCTTGCCCGCGTCCTTGTCATCGATGAACCCCTTGTCGAATGCAACCAACTCCACGCGGGGGTGATCGTCATCGATGGAGAGATCTGTAAAAATGCCGACTGATTGAAGGAATGCGTCCATGATCAGCAGTCCTCCCCGAAGAAACCGTATGCTTCATCCTCACCCCATCCAACGGATGCGAGAGAGTCAGCATCGCTCCATGCGTCATCCTCTTCACCGTCCCACTCTCTCCAGTCCTCATCACCAGCGACGGGTTCATCCGCGTTGGGTCCGATCACATCATCGTTCCAGTTCCACCATCGATCCTGATAGTGTCCGCAGGGGAAAGTCTGATCGTGGTACTGACGGTCAGCGGGATCCTCTGTCCATTCGTGGATCTCACCCGGAAGGTCGTTGTTTGTTTGTTCATCGAAGGTAGTCATGTGTGTTGATCCTTTCTTGATCTGTTGCCATTTTAGCAGACTGAGCGGGTAGCGCAAGGGGTAGGGGGAATAAATCCCCCCTTTTTATCACTTTTCTTGCTTCACCAACCACTCTTGAGTTCCCTTGGACATCGCTTTCACGTCATCAGCGAACCCCGCAATGGTGTTGCATCCGAGCATGGACAGGACAAGACAGAGGGAAGCACCACAAATGATGCCGAAGACGAAGACGCGGACGGTAGACATTGCAGACTTGATCATGATTGATCTCCATTCGATGCGGTTGACGGTCCCCGTCAAGAGTGCCATCCTGGCAAGCTATCATTCTACCATAATATCGACACAATACAAGGGGAACTGAAGTACTTTGTACGGTTTTTTTAATAAAAAAAGCACCCCCCCGTAAGGTTCTGTCCGGACAGTGTTTATGGGAAAAATATTATGGGACTCCTAAAAACGCTAGCCCCGCTCCGGAGATTTTTCACCCCTCAGAGTCGGCTCTACCCTCTTCCAGATACGCAATACCCTTTCGGAGCATCTCGGGGTCATCACAGAGTTTCCCCAGTCCATCATTGCATCGCGAACAGAGCAATCCCCTGACATCCCCTGTTTCATGACAGTGATCAACCACCAGCGGATCTGGGGGTCGCCCCTTTGCGGGAGTACCCCTGGCAGGGAGATCATCCTCATGTCGCCCACAGAGCAAGCAGCAATACCCCTGATCTTCGCGCATGATATCGTATTCACTCAGATCAATACCATATTTCCTACGCAGATGACCACTACGGTCATACACCTTACGCTCTTCTGGAGTCATATCTTTATATCGTATATCTTTATATCGTTTGCTCATGCACGTAGTATACCACGGAACGTCCAAGAAAACAACCCCCACCCCCATACCCCTCTTTTTTTCTGGGGGACTCCAAACACAAAAAATTCGGCCGGGTAAAAAATCACCCACAGGATTGGCGGTATACATAAGATAGTTCAACACAAAAAGGAGATCTATATAATGAACAACCCAACCCCAGTAAAGCCCATCTTCAACAGAACATTTTCAATGAGAATGACAAACGATCTAACAGAAAGAGTCGATGCCATTGCTGCGAAAAATGGATTGACTAGAGCCTCGTTCATGCGATATCTTATTTTAGATGGTGTAAGAAAAGTAGAGGGCGAATCTGGTGAGATAAACAAATTCTAACTCACCGGGTCGGCTTCAGAGGATCGGCGATATACATAAAGAAACCCCCTACGGAGAACCGCGATGGCGACTCGATTCGTACAGAACTACATCAACCAGCTTCTCGCAGAAGCAACCGGACCAGAAGGCAGAGACCTTTCAAAGAAGGTCAACAAGCACTTCGAGGGGATTCGCACATTCATCGGAGCAATCTCTGGTGGTAAGGCAAACGAGTTCCAAGATCACGTACTCGACGGTGTGCGCGATGGACACGATAATCACATGATCATCAATAACCACGGTCCTCTGAAAAACCACGGAACGATCAGGAGTGATGACGGTGATGATTACGGTCCTGACATTCATAACTACATCGATGCCGTTCGAGATCAGCACGAGTATAAAACCGATGTCCGCGATGACTCAGAGAAGTTCTATACCGGAGAATAACATGAAATCCTTTCGTACATACATCACAGAAAAGAAGAGTGCCGCATGGAAGCGCAAAGAGGGTAAGAACAAAAAGGGTGGTCTCAACGAGAAGGGTCGTAAGTCCTACGAGAAAGAGAACCCCGGTTCGGATCTGAAGGCTCCGGTCTCCCGCGAACAAGCAAAGAAGTCCAAGGGTGGAAAAGCAGCAAAGAGGCGAAAGTCTTTCTGTGCTCGTATGAGTGGTATGAAAGGTCCGATGAAGGACGACAAGGGAAAGCCTACCCGCAAGGCACTCGCACTCCGTAAATGGGATTGCTGACTTCTAGAGCAGCCCCTGTCTCCAGAGTTCGTCTGTGAGCAGCATTTCGAGTTCACCACACTCACGCTCTCCATCATGTGTCCATTCACCCTCTAGGTATTGTCGTACATGAATCATTTCGTGTACGATTGTGCCTATGAAGTTCCGCAGGGATTGGTTCGGGTTGATCTTGACCATGTACTGAGGTCGGTGTGCGTCCCGTGCAGGGTAGCACTCTCCGAAATACCCGTCGAGAGCCTGAATTACGAGAGTGATATCAAAAGGACGATCCAAAAGCCCAAGACGAGAAATCGCCCAGTCTATAGTGATCTGGGCGATATCTTTATGGTGTTGCTTGCCACCTCGTATTTTGATCATCAATACCCCCCGGATGATGCATCGGGAACATATGTTCCACCCTTTCGATCTTCTTTTCTCTTGTAGATCGGAGTCTGATAGGCGGTTTCTTGACCGGGATCGTCTTCGCCTTCGGTGTCCTGTGCGGAATCACCACCAGTGTTATCTTCGTCATCGTCTGATTGTTGCTCTATCATGTATTCAAGGAATGTTTTCATCGACTATCTCCTATGAAAATATTTATAAATAATATAAGACAAAGGAAGACCATATGAAGAGTCCACAACATAAATTGATATCATTGATTGAGTCGCTCGAAGACCATGCGACCCCCGAGACATATGCTGCATATTCGGGACTTAAGAGTGATAACAGCAAACCAATGGGAGCAGAAGCGCGCCTTACCGGACAGGCATTGGATAAGGGTGGTGGAGCACAGACTCCTGATGCACATATGACTGTTGGTGACACAAGTTCGACACATGAAGTAAAGACTAATACTCCAACCACAGACACCATGGGGCAGAAAAAGGTCAATGTAAGCTCTGATGGTGAATTTAGTCTTGGTGGAAAAGACACACCGATGACTTCTCTTGCAAAGAGCATGGATATCATGGGACACATAAAACGCGCTCTTCCCTCCGGACATAGTTTCAAGGATGAAGGACAAATCGAACATCGAAGCCGTGGACCTCTTCGTGCGAATCGGAGCGCGTCTGCAATTGCCGCGGCGGCTGGCAATTCCGAATATAAATCAGGAAAGCAGCAACTAACAATTCCACTCACGCCTGATCAATTCAGAGAACATGCAAAGAACATGTCAGCCCACGAGGATTATCTTCACATTGAGGGTGTTGCTGCTGGGATTCCTTACCACCACGAACACCCCCATGCAGGAGATGCGGATGTCTCGAAGCACTTTGCACACACAGCACTCTCAAATATGTCTGATGAGCAAATCACTAAACTCGCTCCACACGCAGTTGTTCGTGCAAAGTATGGTACTGCAAAGACTGGTTACAGTGGTGAAATGTCTGTTCGTTTTGGTAATATGGATGGTCTTCACGATCTGGGTTCGCCTCATAAAACAGTAGCGTCTTTCCGCCATGGAGTTATTAATGCTGCTGGAACACATGATGATACTGGTAAGAGTAAAGCTCGAATATTTTCTGGTCACTACCATAACCCAGACGGCAGCTACCACAAAGCGGGGATCGAGGCAAAGCACGCAGCAATTGCAAAGCTCAACTTCCATGGTAGATCTCACGAGACAGATACACTATTTTCAACAGATGATCATATGACCGATTTTATGGATAATCACTATGATCCAAAGAAAGTTGAAAAACATACAAATTCTATAAAATCTGCATTTGATTCGGCACAACAGAAGAAGCTGAGTGAAGCATGTAGCTCATGGGTTGATAAAAACTGGACATCTCTGACCGAGGGGCTTGTTGATCGAGGACTTAACCTTATTGCGCGGGACACCAATCGTCGTGTAGGTAATATTCGGTCACATGAGGATGCATATGAATCAGATAAGCAAGACCATGAGATAAACAATCCGGATACACCATATAAATCATATGAAGAATGGTTGAAATCTACGGGTACTAGTGATGATGAATCATCTTCATATACCAATCCTAGCGCAGCATCCACTGGCACTCAACCTGACACTGCTGTTGATCCAGGCACGGAAGAAAAGTCTTCTACAGAAGATTCTTCTACAGAAGATATCTTTGCAAAGGCAGCACAGGTCGCCGACCAAGCATTAACAGCCGGGCGGAAAATGCATGATCCAGTAAATGTAGTTGGTAATGCTCCTGCAACTGAGCAGAAGACCGATAGCCCAGAAGCAGCTCAAGCCAACGGCATGATCAAAAAGACACATGAGAGTCTAGAAAGTATAGTTTCAGATTTCTTCAAAGAAGAAAATTTTGAACTCGGTCTGTCTGGTATGTTAGGTAAAGATAAGCCGCTCCTTAGAACTCGTGCGGATAAAAAGAAAGAAGAAGCAAAACTTGCCATGATGCTCCCAATCATGCAAAAAATGCGTAACGAATCTCGTTCTACTATTGAAAAATATATAAATAATAACGAACCTCCAGAATAAAGGATTCCCGCCGATGGAAGGCAAAGAGCAACGAAAATTAAAGTCAACAATTGCAGATATTCTTTTTGAAGCTGCTACCAAACGAACTAAACCTCTAGATCCCGTTGGTGAAGAAGATGAAGATATCAATAATGACGGTAAAGTTAATAAAACCGATGATTATCTAAAGAACCGGCGAGAAGCAATCAGGAAAGCGATGTCTGATGTTGGTAGACACCCACTTGATGCCGAATCATCCATGGATGAACTGGAAGCTGCTGATGGGGAAATTGGTGGTGCTATCATGGGTGTGGGTGAAGAAACCCAAACCCCAGAGACGGACATCTCTGATGACTTCAATGAGGCATGGACCAAGGGATATTCGAAGAAAAAGAAGAAAAAGCAGTACACCAAAGAAGAAATTAACAACGCATCAGTCGCTCGGATCAATGATATTGTGAAGAACAACAATAAATTCAATGGAAAGCATCCGGGTCTGGACAGGATTTAATGAAAAACTACCGAGACCTCATAAATGAAGCTCTCACTCCGCAGCAACGAATGAAAAGATCTGTCATTGCTCGGAGAACCGCTAAATTGCGGAATGTTTCTCGCCAACGCAAGAAGATGAGAAGAAAAACTGAGGTTGAGTTACAGAAAAAGTCTCGAAAAGCGGCAAGAAAGCATATGATGGGTAAGTATTTACGAGGAGTTAAGTGGAATCAGCTTCCATATACTGCTCGTGAGCAAATCGAAAAGATGGCAGACAAGCGAAAGACTGCAATTGATAAGATGACGCTGCGAATGATGCCATATATTCGCAAAGGCGAAGATGCTAGGCTGAAAAAAGCTCAAAAACGACGATAAATCGCTTGACATTACCCGGGTTTGAGCTATACTTGTCCGTATGAAGAAAAAAATTCCACTTTTTAACAAATTCTTGCTGTTTTTGGACGATAATCTACCAGAACTATCTGTTCTTCAGGTTATTAACATAATTTTAACATTTTTTTTGTTGCTTTTCTGCATTTACACCTTCGCAAGTATCATTATTAGGTAAAAAATGAACCCATTGACCCGAAAAGACGCAGTTTTCAAGTTATCGACCCACCTTTGTCGTGTAATTTTCACTAAAAAGACCACAGGACAGATTCGAGAGATGAATTGCACTCTTGACCCTCAACATATGCCCCAAGGAGCATATGAAAGTCTTGGAAATTACGATCGATACCGTCCATACACGAATCAAGGTACACAATCGTCCGTTGTTCAGGTTTGGGACGTGGATAAGGGTGCATGGCGCAGTTTTGATATCAATTATGTAAAAAGTTTTGAGCAAGTGAAGGATTAATTTGATGTACAGACTACACATCGACATTCCACTCGGTTCTGATGAAGAAGAAGCTATCAATCAGGTAAAAGCTCTTATGCACTGGCACTTTTCTGATGCAGATGCACAGGAAAAGCTCAAGACGATCATGGGTGGTGTCGAGCAAGTGAATTATAGACTCGGGCACGACGAAGATCGTCAGAAGTCCAACTATCTCAACAAGACAGAGAACGGTCACGTAACAAATAAGAAAACTCGCTTGACGTTTTCGGACTGACACCTTATAATAGGTAAACGGGCCGGAAGCGGATGGCATTAGCAGCACCGCTTATAACGGTGTCCTCGTGGGTTCGAGCCCCACCCGGCTCATTGGAGATATTATGAACATTTTTGTACTTGACAAGTCCCCAGAAGAAGCTGCACGTATGCAGTGTGACAAACATGTGGTCAAGATGATTCTGGAGAGCGGTCAGATGCTCTGTAGTATCTGGCCAGACGGGAAAGCACCATACAAAAGGGCATTCTACAATCACCCATGTACAAAGTGGGTGCGCGAGTCACAGGCAAATTATTTCTGGTTGTGGTGTCATGCTATGGAACTCTGTAGGGAATATACTCGTCGGTACGAAAAGACTCACGCGACCGAGGATGTAATTCGTTGGTGCAGTATGGGTACGAGGTGGTTTCATGAAAATGAAGTGGATATTATGTTTGATCATGAAATCCTCACACCTTTCGCACAGGCAATGCCCGATGAGTACAAGGTAGAGGGTGATGCGGTCCAAGCATATCGCAACTACTACATCGGAGAAAAAGCCCGGTTCGCAACGTGGAAGGAACCAGGCTCTACCCCAGAGTGGTTTCAGGAATCAGTCTGTGTTTGATTCTCTGATAGGAAATCTGCGAATGATTTTACTTCGTAGCTTTCTTTTTTGGTGCTGTTGCCCCAGTTAGCAGCACCAACTTTTCGGCACTTGACTAGCGCACCAGATGCGTATGCACTTGGCCAGACTTTATAACGACCTTTGACCTTGTGGTAGCAGGCATCTTTCTTTCCCTTTTTCTTCTCTTCAGCAAGGTTCAATAAATCTTGCAAATTCATGTATGATTCCTGTGTCACGTTCCTTGCCTTTCCTTCTCTATCTGGATTTGGATCTTCTCTGTCTTTTTTAGCGGCACGCTTATTTCGTTTTTCTTTGCTTAATTTAGCACAATCATCCGGGTCTCTACAGTATGGCTTTGTCGTCTGGCCGGGCTGTTTGGCACATGGTTTTCCGTGATACTTACCACCACATTGAATCCAACCCTCTTTGTCTTTGCCGAACCAGTCTTTTAATGTATAGCCATCATCCTTTGCTGATTTGCCATCGCGCTTTTCTTGGAGATATTCCCCAAATGTTCTCATGTTCACTTGACTTTCGTTTTAGATAGACTATAATATCTATAAATCCAAGCCTCCGTAGCTCAGTTGGTAGAGCAATCGGCTTTTAACCGATTGGTCGCAGGTTCGAGTCCTGCCGGGGGTATTATGAGTGAAAATATACTAAATCAAAATCCATGGATGCTAATTGACCATACAGACGGAACAAAAAAAGTATTCTGTAACGATACTAATGGAGTAACGCCTCATTGTATTGATCTAACATCATCAGAACTTACTGATCTCATTTCACACCATATTCAAATGCGTCAAGACGAAATTGCGATATGGGAAGAACTGCTAACAAGACAAAAGGAATGGATTGATGCCAAAAAGAGTCCTTGACAAGTTTGATCTAGAAGCAGAACGAGAAGGTTCTGCTATGAAGAAGCACACCGTTCTCCGCGTTGGGTGGGGTAAGGGTATCACGAAGCAGCGCAACATGCACAAGCGTGGTGATGAGATTCAGACTACTCGTGTATTGAACCGAATGGGAGTATTCAAGTGAGGTACTGTGTTGATTGTGGCAACCAAATTCCAGAAATTCGTCTTGAATTTTGTCCTGACACTGACTATTGCACTAGTTGTGTTGATAAACATTCTGCACCTGTGGTGGCTCGTATGATCTACAACCACAAGACAGCAGGTGAGGTGTTCATCGCAAAGGGCAAAGAGAACTGTAGAATCCTAGAACGAGAATATACGAGAGCACGATGACAAATAGAAAGATTGATTGGGGCGGATATACGCCCATGAGTGATGTAGAAAAGAAGTGTGCATCACAACAGCAATATGCAATTACGGCACTTATAATCATCACCGGATTTAATTTTATATTTGGTGTTCTGATGATATATGGACTGGTCCCTATTTGGTTGGGAATGCTCACTTCTTTGGTTATGATGTTGGCTGTTGTTTTTAAGGCACAAAAGGATCTGTTGGATTCTGGCGAAACCATGTGGGAATCTCCTCGTGGTTATCGTAATCGAAAGAGTGGCTAATTTAATGATCCCCTGTAGCTCAATTGGTAGAGTGCGCGGTTGTTACCCGCTAGGTTGTTGGTTCAAGTCCAACCGGGGGAGTTTTCAAAAATATTCTGAAAAGGTATTGACATCATCAGAATATAGTGTATAATTAACGCATAAGCAAATCGGTTGTCTGGTTAGATGCGACAGACAGTTCCGATAAAGTAACTACTCGCATCAGATTAAAGGAGCGTTGGTAATGCCCAACACTATGACTAAGAAGCGTCGTGTCATCAATTATCTTGCCACTGGCAAGGGTCTCACCGAAGCGGAAGCTCGAAGCCGTTTTGGGGTTGGTAACCTTCGTGCGACCATCAGCAACATCCGCGACATGGTCGAGGCTTACGGAAACTGGTCTATCACCACGGAGGAAACTCCCACTGGTAAGACCCGATACTTCATGGAAGATACTCACCCCGGTGAGCGTTCCTACGGGTACGATCCCATGGGTACTCGCTACGCTCTTTAATTCGTATATATAAAGAGTAGTACAAATCTTGATGAGGAATTAACCCCTCGTCAAGAATTCGAGAACGTGCGGTGGCAAATTACTGGGAAGCGTCTGCCCAGCCCGCACGGTCTTTTTTTTCTAAGGACTGACATGGAAACCAAAACTACATATGAGTTTTGTATACTTTGTGGACCCGAAGATAATGCCCCAGTAGATGCTGATTGGGAAACTGTTATCTGTCGCCAATGCTCGTATCA
>Ga0209337_1003938_pt1 | contig 10362 bp, 15 predicted proteins | sample LinPmetageLP53_FD_184044 | JGI IMG/M metagenome (GOLD analysis project Ga0209337, IMG submission 184044) | Marine viral communities from the Pacific Ocean - LP-53 (SPAdes) (version 2) | ecosystem: Environmental > Aquatic > Marine > Oceanic | place: Pacific Ocean | collected 2010-02-08 | reverse complement strand
TACTGCGGCTGCTGTTAAAACTGCCTCTGATGCTTTCATTGCGGCAACTAACAATTTAACTCTTGAAACTGGTGTTGGTTCTGCTGGTCGTCCTATTGATGTTGCTGATGCTAAAATATTCCAAATCCAATTACAGAGTGGTTTATTAAAAAATCATTTTGAAAAAGCCCTTCCTGATGGTTTAACTGAATTAGAATTAGTATTAAGACTTGCTGGAAATAAACAAGCCTTCGTTGGAACAACTGGCGAAAATCCCACATTTACCATAAGTGAGGTGTCTTTGAATGCCCCTGTTTATCAAATACAAGACGCAGGTATAATGGCTGAATACCGTGCTGCTATTGCCGAAGAAGGAGTTATGATTTCAGGAGATACAGCCAAAACATACATTAATAATGTTGTAGCTGGTGCTGGTGTAAAAACTTTACAAATTAACGATAGATCTATAAGTTGTAAAGCACTTGTTACTGCTATTCGTAAATCAGGAGCTGATACGACTAATGAATTATATGCTAATGGAGCATACGGTTTTACTGCGACTGCTGGAGCAACACAACTTGAATCCTTCAAGTATATAGTTGGAGGTGTGAATTATCCTTCTAATGATGTAAAGTTAAACCTTACAACCACTGCTACAAATGTTGGTCGTGCCCACGAAGAAACACTAAAAGCTCTTGCTAAACACGGTGACGCATATGCTAATTCTTTAGTTACACACGATCAATTATTATCTGCCTTTGATGATACATACGCAGCACCTCCAGCCACTAATAGTATACAAGTCCCTCGTGGTTTAGTTTCTGTGGATCTTAAAAAATTCAGTGATGATGGATTACGAATGGTTGGTATGAATACCTCTCAAAATTCATCTCCTAATGTATTAGAATTAAATATTACAACTTCATTCGGTATTAATGCTGATTGTACTACATTTTCTATATGTGAGGCATTCTATCAAATGGACGGTCTTGGTGGATTAACTGTTGTAATGTAAATAAAATATTATATATAAATATAAATGAGTAACAAATTTTTAGATAAAGATATTTATAATCGTGCTAAAAAATTAGCAGATGAAAAGTATAAAAAACATAGTGCTTATAAATCTATGTATATGGTAGAACAATATGAAAAACTTGGAGGTAGAATAGATAATAAATTAAAAAAAAATTCAGGCACTGCTACTTGGAATAAAGAAAAATGGAAAAATTTAACTCCTATTGCTATGGGTTTAGAAACCGACATAAAAAAGTTGACTGCGTGTGGTAAAAAATACCCAAAGCAAAAAGATAATCCTTCAATATGCCGACCTACAAAAAAAATAAATACAAATACTCCATCATTAGCACAATCATTTACAAAATCTCAAATTAAAAAGGCATTTAAAATTAAAAAGCAAAATAAAAGAATAAATTGGGATGAATTATAATTAAATAAATATTAAATCATTTTCTAAATTCATTTTATAACAAAAATAGAAACTCGCACACGGAGGCGTATAATTTTTATTAGTGCTATTCAAATGTTTAAATTTAATTCTTGACTGTGGGATAATAACCTGTATATGATCCTTAAACCATTCTTGAAAATATTTATAACTTAACATCGCAGAATTAATTATTAATATAAATGGTTTATCTAAATCTTTTAATCTTTTTAATACTTCTTTCTTTTTAGAAAATGGTATATTATCTATAACAATATCACCACGATTATTTTTGAAAAAGTCCTCGTCATTATGTATAATATCAAAACCCATTTCTTTAAAATATTCTTTTTGTTTTCCATCACAATAAAAAGGAGACCATATTTGTTTATCCTTCGGTATAAATTCTTTTATTCTAAACCATCCTTCTTTATTAGTAATATAATTATCAGTATCTTTATCTTGTGTAAAACTCATTATTATATTGTAATATAATAAAATCAATTTTAAAATTTATTTTTTTTTAAACATTTAATTAATTATCACGATAATATAGGGGTTTTAACCTATATTATACGATATAATTTAAATTATATTGTGCTTTAAGGGTGTTTTCCGTGATAATATAGGTATAATTAAGTTATTTTTTTATGTTTTATTCAGCAACAGATTTATTTTTTAGATATTCTGTAAATTGTTCTTCTGTTAATCCCTCCTCAAAATAATAAATATGACTTAAAAATTTAATGCTTCTCAATATTGGATCATCATAACAATCTATTTTATGTCTATTAGTTTTTTTATTTGGTTTATTTATATTTATTTTTTTTTTTTCATCTAATTCTATATCATTATCATCATAATTATATAATTCAACAACAGCAGAGTAAAGTGTTTCTGAATGAATAACTAATATTCTACCATTATCATTACATTCATTAGGATATATTAGTTTTCTCATTTTATATAATAAGAAATTATTTTATAAATATGTTATATATAATAATATATAATTATTTTTCTCCATTATGTAAATTATATGACTTTAATAAAATATCTAAACTTGTTCCTCTATCTTTACTCATCTGCTCTAATTTATCAAAAGATTTATTATTTAATAAATCCTTTATCACAATCTTCACTAATTTATTTTGTCCTAACTTATCAATTGTTAAATTTAATATTTTATCATTAAAGGTAGAAGTGTTTTTAATTTTATCTCCATTCTTCATAGGTAATATATAATCACCATCACTTAACTTTAATTTTTTCATTTCATTTACAAATTTTTCATTAGATATTTTCATTTCTTTTGATCCATATTTCTCCTCTGTCTTATAATCATTAATATCTAAAATAGCATTCTTACCTTTTATCATTATATAATTTTCAGTTTTATTATCAGGTAATGATTTAACAAATTTTAAATTAATATCTTTATTTCTTAATGCGTGATTTATCATTAAATAATTTAATATAAATCTAATTCCATTTAGATTATCTAATTGCTCCATAATATAATCTATCTTTGGTAATGTATCATCTAAAGTATCTAAATTTTTTTTTCTTGATTCAATTATTTCATCTCTTAAACTATTTCTTAATTTAATTAATTTATCTGTTTCTTCTTCATTATGTCTTCTTACTAATATAATCATATTTAAATATAATTGTAAAGTATTTGGATTATCATATAATTCTTTTAATTTTTTTATTATAGTTGGTTGTGTAGATAATAAATTAAAAGGTAAATTTGTTCCTATATTTTTATATGTTTTAATTGTTCCTTCACTAACTTTTTTTTCTGATTTTATTTTTTCAATATATTCATCAATTAAACTAACATTTGTTTTTTTCTTCGGCATATAATATTTAATTATATTTTAATTTAAAAAAAAAATATTATATTAATTATAATGGAAGGATCAAATGAGATTGATGATTCTTATATTTTAAAAGAAGATAAATTAGCATTAATTAGAAGTATTAAAAAAATATATGAAAATACTATGTCTTGGGCAGATGATGTATTAATGAGAGTATTAGTAAAACATCATTATAATAATGTAATACAAAATATGGATAAAGAACAATATTTAAAAGAGATACAAGATACTAATATAAATAATTTATTAACTTATATTGATTAAAACCACCATTTTTATAAAAACCACCAAAAACATTAAATTTATAAAAGTGTTCTATGAAGGGCTTATAAAAAATAATTTAATAAAAATATAATTCTTGGTGGTTTAGAGTTTTTTATTTATTAACTTCAAATGCGGATACATCAGCTGATATTAATTCCTTAAATTTATGTTCTCTAACAGAACCTTCAAGATATTCATAAATTTTTTCAAATTTTGTATATTCTAATTCAAATGTAATTTTTTTTTTTAAATATCTATTTGTTTTAGGACAATAATTTTCATTAGGTATATCTTCCATCCAAATTATAAAATCCAGTTCTTCCATATATTCTTCATAATCAGTATTTGGATCAAATAAATCCTTCAAATGTTTATATTTAACATCGTCAAATAGGTCAATTTCAAGAGCAGAATTTAAGGAGATGTATATTTGAGTAGGCATTAAATATAAGTTTTACAAAATCAATTTTAAAAAATAATTTTAAAAATTTTATAAAATTTTTTTTACATTTTATCCAAAAAAAAATGTTTATCCAATAGGAATAATAATTTTTCTGTATAAATGTTTTTATCCAATTTTATAATGAAGCATCTATTTCATTAGAAGTTGAATTATCTTGATTTTCAGTAAGTTCATTTATAATTTTAAGATGATTATTACGCCAATCTGTTTTTCCGAAATATATTTTATTATCCATAAATATCATATACCTATTACACAGTAAGTTTATAACAGGTACTTCACCTATTTCTTCATATTGGATAAACATTTTTTTATAATTATATATATCATCTTGTAAAACTCCTTGAGTTTTTCTTATTGGATCGTAATAACTATGTTTAATTTCTAATTTTACTGACATTTTAGATTCTCTTATAATTTTTATTTTTAATTTATTTACACAATTTCTCAAGTAATTATATGTAATATAATAAGTAGGTAAATTTTCATTTAACATAATAGAAGGCATTACATTAACTAATTCAAATGGAGTTACACGATTTGATGCGGATACGGACATTATTAAATTATAATTTATAAAATCAATTTTAAAAAATTTATTTTATTTATATTAAATTTATAAATATGTATAAATGTTTTTATCCAATTTTATATTAAACTTCCACACATCCCAACCTCATTTCCATTCTGATATTTATAGTTAATTGTAAATTCAACATTTATATTCTTAAGATCTATTTTAAATAAACTTAAATTCATACTCTTCTCATCTAATTCTATTAACCAATTTTCTATTTCAGTTAAAAATTCTTCTACAAATTCGTTATAATAACCACAATGTAATATCTCATAATCCCAGTCATTCCATATTTTTTCTGATACTACCCAACTATCATCACAATTATAATAACCTGAACCCTTATCTCTATTATACTCCCATTTCATAAATGGAAAATTATACCCATCTATATAATATGTCATACCTTCATTTTTTAATGTTTTAGATATTTTAACTTGTTTTAGTGATGATTTACATATATTTAATATTTTCTTATGTAATTTTCCTCTATTATACATTAGTTTTTCAATAATATTTTTTTTTTCTTCATATTTTTTTTCCTTATCCTTCTCCATATTTTTTTTCCAAGATTGTAAATGTATTCTATGTCTATCATCTTCAATTGATGTAATAATGGTATGTAGAATTGCTGACATTATTAATTTATAAATAATAAAATCAATTTTAGAAAATATTTTTTAAAAATTTTTTAAAAATAATTTTTTTTTATTTTTTTTTTTTTAAAAATATTTTAAAATTATTTTTTAAAATTATTTTTTAAAATTGATTTTGTAAAACTTATATTTAATAATGTCAAGTGATACTGAAACTGAAGAAATGAATTTTACTGCCTATTCTACTTATACAGAAAAAAAACATATAATTAATGTTGCTGGTGGAGGTATGATGAATGGAAATGCTTATGCTAATGTAGAAATTATATTAGATAATCCTAATAGAATTGTGTATGCTGAATATGGAAAAAATGCTTATACAGAATCAGAAGAAGATAGTATTTTAGTATTTGAAAAATTAGATGAAGGTGATTATAATTATGATAATTTTAGTATTGTAGGATTGGATAAGGCAACAGAAGAACAACGAGATATTTATGATAGTTTTATTGATATGTTAACAGATTAGAAGATTAATTTGGATAAAAATTAATTTAATTTTATTTTAATTGTTACATTATCCTTCTTCTCTAATGCTCTTACATTATCTATTAATTTTTTATGGTCGCCCCATAATAAATGTCTTGAATAGTAAATTCCTGAATGTTTATTATTCCAATTCTTATCTTGACGATGCCGAGCAATCCAAGCTTTTTTTATTTTATTATTTCCGTGATCTATATAAGTTCCTTTTTCAAATGGTAAAGCTCCGAAATGATGTTTATGTGATAAATCAGGCATTTCAATCACATATCTTTTACCTTTTCTGTTTGACCTTTTTAATATATATTCCATATACTATATATAATATTTTTTATTCTACAGGTCTTGCTGTAACTTCATTAGGTTCTTTTATAACTTCTCTTTTACATTTAATTCCCCAGCAATTTATATCAGTACATCTTGAATGAAAGCACGTGCTTAATAATGTTGTTAATCCAGCTATTGAAACACTTATTACGGCTACGATTTCAGCACCTGTCATTAATATTATACAATATTATAATAATATTTTATACAATTTTTACTCATATTTAATCTTTCTATGATAGATTTAAATTTAATCATATCTTTATCACATTCATCTTCATTAGGATTATTAAAGTTTTTATCATTTTTTAATTCTTCTATACCGTGTATTTTATCTTCTATTTGTTTTATTTTAGTATTAATCATATTTATATTATTAACTGCTTTTTCAATTTCATTTTCATCAAAATAATACATTTGATAATAATTCATTATACTATTATAAATTAAAAAAAATTTATAGGTATACAAAAACAAAAAAATAATTCTTCTTCTTCGTAATCAGACCAATTCATAGAGTTTATTATATCTGCTCGTATAACTTCTATTTCACATATACTTAATTCATCCATATATTATACAATAGATTATAAACTGTCCTTGAATGATTTAAATGATGTAGCATTTGTTAATTTATCTATTATTGCTTGTTGTTGTTCTACAATATCTATCAATCCACTTATAGCACCCCACGCAACAGCATTAATAGAGGGTTTATTAATTATTTCAATATCTTCCACTTCATATTGTTCTATACTATTAGTTTCTTTATCATAATATTTTTGTGTATTAGAAGTTTGAGAGGCATAATTCATTACTGGGTCTGCTGCTATATCTTGTGCGACCCATCCATATACTTTGCTTTGAGTAAATCCTATACATTTATCTCTCAATACTTCTTTATATCTATATTGTTTTAATGGTAATCTTTTTATGATATTAATACATTCCGTAGTATCAGCATTTACTATATCTTCTTTTATTCTTGAATCACTTGTAGTCCAAGTTGAAGCACCTTTTAAAACGCCTGAAGAATTCATATCAATTAAAAAAGTTGATCCATAACTCCAACCAAAATTAGCCGTTCCGTTGTCTTGTAACCACGTATGAAAAGGACCGCCAGTATGAGTTGGAGGCACAAAAGTTTCAACATAATATCGTGAACCACTACTACCCCATCCAGTCGCCGTGCTTGTTCCATTACCTCCGCTAATTCTTAAATTAGTTTCTACTGTATTACCAGCAGATGTCGGTGGTGTTCTTGTTGTTATAAGATTTGTTCCTATTGCTTGAAGACTTCCAGTTGTAAATCTAAATTTTTCAGTTCCACCAGTAGTTTTAATTCTAAAATCAACAGCCGAAACACTTAAATTCTGTGCTGAATTACTTTCAATAATACATTCTTTCGCAGTTCCAGTTCCATCTGCCGCAGTATTAACAGAAAAAGTTATTCCGCTGTCGTGAGTTGTTGAATTACTTTTTATTAATATTCTTGAATCTAATGCTGATAAATCACTTACGGCATTTTCTATATGTAATGCTGTTAATGGGACAATCGCATCATTATAAGCACACGCTCTACCGAGTGCTACATAATTTCTATGTGATGGACTTGAAATCATAAAATATTCATCATTAGCAAATAAACTAAATCTTGAATTACTTTGACTACCTATTCCAGCTATAGCTGTTCCTGTGCTTTGTGCGTATGTGCTACAATCTGAATATATTGCTGGAGCAGAAGTAAAAGCTGTGTGCGTATAACCGTAACCGAAATTTGCTGGGTCTTGTTCTAAATGTAATGTTCTTGATGCGTCGTTGTAAAAATTACCATTAATAAAACTAAATGAAAATAAACCAGTAAAAGAATTTTTAAGTGTTCCGTTTAATTCAATATTACCATTTACATTTAATTTAGCAGAATTAGCATTACTTGTAGTGCCTATTAATACGTTCGTGGCGGTCGCTAATGGATATAGTGAGCCACTGCTTAAAGTCCATTCTGTGCTTGTGCTTGGTGTAGCCCACAAGCAATGCCCACTCGCATTTACTGTTAGAACCTGACCGTTAGAACCATTAGTATTATTTAATTTCATTTGAAGCTGGGGATAATTGGTTGAACCACCAGCAACAGCATTTATTACATTAAGTATATCGTCATAATCTTCTACAGCACCTGAAGTAGCATTGAAAAATTTAGCATTTATACTAAAACAATCTATTCGTGATGATCCATCTGTTTCTGTTCCTCGTAATTCTATATGACCTGCTTTTAATGATAATATGGGGTCTAAATCAGCAACACCAGCCATTGTAGGATTTTCTAATTTAATCATTTCTGTATATGCTCCTATTGAACCTCCACCACCAGCAGTCCATTTTTTTCCATTTAAAGTAAATGCTGTTGTGTTACTGCTACTACTTGTCCCTGTAGCAGTTAATACTATACTATTTGCTAATATATTAGACACCCACGCTGGAACTCCACTTGAAATTCCTAATATTAAACCATCACCTGACCCTATAGGTAATTTTGCTAATGTATTTGAAGCACTCGCATATATTATATCTCCTTTTGCGTAACTTGTTTGCCCTGTGCCTCCATAGTTGTATGCTATGGTATTTCCGTTCCAATTACTATTTGTGGATAAAGTTTTATTCGTCAATGTTTGTGTTTTTACAGTTAGAATTAAAGTTTCACCTGCTTCACTCGGTGCTGGAACATTCATAGTAAATCCGTCTGCTGTTTTATTTAAATCAGAAATAATAGGCGTTGTTAATGTTTTATTCGTAAATGTTTCTGTTCCAGTAAGAGTTGCGAGGGTTTTTGTGCCTGTAGGCAATGTTAAAGAATTAATTGTGCTTCCTAATGTTAAAACACCAGTGACCTCTGCTGTTCCATTAACAATTAGCTTCCTGCTATTTGTATTGGTTGATGTGCCTATTAATACATTATAAGTATTGCTCGTTGGCTCTAATGATACACTACTTAAACTCCAAAAATTACCAGTATCAATTGTTTTCATATTAGCTCCTGTAATAAATTTTACAGTCTTTCCTGTTGAATCAGCTACTAAAAATAAATCAGTATCATTTACACTTGTTTCTTCTGTGGTGTTTTCTTTCATAGAAACATTTACTTTTACTTGTGATGTATTTGATGCTTGTATTAATTCAATAGCTTCTCCATTTTCAAATAATGAATTCACATAAACATTTGTTTCACATCTTGAATTCAATATATCTCTCATTATAATTATAACTTATTTTTTTTTTTCTTTTTTTCTTTATTTTTTTCTTTAATAACTTTTTTTATATCCTTCATTGTTTCTTTTTTTTTTTCTAAATCTCTATGTCTTTCTACACCATACCTAATAACTATATTTGGTTCAATCTCCATAAAAAAAGATTTAGTAAACATAATATATATATATATAATATTTTTTTATTTTATTATTATATAAGTATATGAATAGTCAAAATATTAATACCAATGTAGCACAAATCGTAATGCCTCCTGATATGGAGTTAAGAAAAATAAAAAAACCAAAAAAAAAATCATCATTAGAAAAGAAAAAGTTATTAAAAGAATTAAAAGAAATATTAAAACAATATGACGCTGTTGTAGCCATAGCAGCAGAAAAAAAAATAGAACTACCTGCTGAACTTGGATTATTACCTGATAATGTAGCAGATATTAATTCAATAAAAGAATTAAAAGCATTTATTGCTACACTTAAATTAAGAATAGCACAAATAAATCAACTAATAGCACAAGGAGAGCAAAAGGCAAAAACTGGAGGTTTATTTGGAGAAAATACAGGTATGAGATTTCCATTACTACCAGCACGAGTTACACCCAGTGTTATTCAGCCAAGCGTAATTCAACCAAGTATTCCTGCTAATCCTGTACCTATCAATCCAGCATCAAGTGGAGCTGAAAAATCATTAGAAGCATTAAGGCAAGAAATATTATCTAAATTATCACCAGCAGATAGAGCAAGAGCAGAAGCACAAAGAGCAGCAGGTCAAGAATCAGGAGTTCCAGTTCAACCATCAGGAGCAGGAGCAATAGTTCCAGTAGCACCATCAGCATTACCTCCACCACCATTGGATACATCAGATCCTAAATTATTTAGTAGAGATATTGGATATGATACTGGTGGTGGTAATAGAGTAAATATTGTTAGTCCTAAAGGATGGACTGATATATATACTCAATATCGTATGTATATTGAAGATATATTGGCTAAATTACAAAAAGTGGATAAAGGTGTTTT